>ENA-UOUJ01000167-UOUJ01000167.1-activated-sludge-metagenome-genome-assembly--contig:-NODE-167-length-56139-cov-6.241317_pt1 | contig 56139 bp, 49 predicted proteins | sample MGYA00249839_ERZ747224 | MGnify/ENA primary metagenome ERZ747224 (study PRJEB28782, sample SAMN03220277) | activated sludge metagenome | biome: wastewater; feature: sewage sludge; material...
TAAGCATTGTTTGAACAAAATTTGCTTAGCACCTCAAAAAAAGAATTAGCCAAAATATGACTTTATCAAAGATGCTATCCTTTTAGTAATTAATAATTTATGCGTTTTGGTTATCTTCACATATTATTTTTGAAACGATAAAAGACCTTTTTCATGCAACTTTCATGTCCGGTACCGAAATTTGAATTTGACGTAATCACAATGGGTCATGGCAGTGGAGGGCTGCTTACACACAGATTGCTGCAGAGTGGTGTGTTTGATATTTTGAAAAACGATATGCTGGATCAACAGCATGACGGAGCGGTTTTTGAGTTGAGCGGTAAGCTGGCTTTCACTACAGACAGTTATGTTATTCACCCTGTTTTTTTCAAAGGAGGAAATATCGGCGAACTGGCGGTGAATGGTACTGTAAATGACCTGGCTATGTGTGGCGCTATTCCCCGGTATCTGTCTTTATCCTTCATTTTGGAGGAAGGGCTAAAAACCGGTGAGTTGGGTGAAATTATTCAAAGCATCAAGATTGCTGCAGATAAAGCCGGTGTGCAGATAGTTACAGGAGATACTAAGGTGGTAGAGCAGGGTAAGGGCGATAAGATTTTTATTAATACTTCGGGTATTGGCACCTTGCATCCGCAGGCGCAAATTCATCATAACCGGATAGCGAGTGAAGATGCCATAATCATTAGCAATTCAATGGCCAATCATGGTATTGCCATTATGAGCCAGCGCGAGGGACTTGAGTTTGAAACCGATATTGTGAGTGATACCCGCCCGCTTAATCATATTGTTAAAAAATTGCTGGACGATTTTGGAGCAGATATAAAATTTTTGAGGGATGCCACCCGTGGAGGAGTGGCTTCTGTGCTTAATGAAGTAGCCGAAATAACTGGCTTGGGCATCGAAATTGAACAAGCAGCGCTTCCCGTTGACCCTCAGGTGGAAGGCGCCTGCGAGATGTTGGGTTTCGACCCGCTGTACGTAGCCAATGAAGGTGTTTTTATTGCAGTTGTAAAAAAAGAAATTGCAGACAAGGTAGTTTCGGTTTTGCAAAACGATGAAGCAACAAAAAAAGCATCATTGATTGGTTTTGTGAATACCCAAACCCCAAAAAAGGTTTTGCTCAAAAGCAAAATCGGAGGCAGACGTGTGGTAAACTACTTAACGGGAGAACAGCTCCCAAGAATTTGCTGATGATGCGTTGGCCTAAGAGAAAGGGACGGACATATCAACCCATTGATAGTAAATATGTTAGAAAAAGACTACGTTTAGTCCTCCTTTTTCACGGTGCTTGCTCCACTGGAGTTTGAGGTTACTTTAGGATTTCCTTTGTATCTGATGCCCGAAGCGCCCGAGGCATCAGCAACAAGAGAAATACTTGCAAAAACCTTTGCATTGCTGGCACCCGAAGCCTCCACCTCAGTGTTTTCCGACTTCAAATTAAACCCGTTGATGGTGGAAGCTCCCGATGCTTTTGCAAAAATATCTTTTGTTTCACCATCAATAGTAAGGGTGGATGCGCCACTGGATTCCATGTTAATTTTGGGCGCTCTTACCGAAACATTTCCTGTGGAAGCGCCGCTCAAATCAATCTTTAACTCACTATCCTGTATAAATTTACTGTCAGTTACCAATTTTGATGCCCCTGAAATTTCCAAAAGGTCGACAGAAGGCATGGAAATGCTTAGTTTTATTTCGTCACTCGGGCGAAGATTAACCCCGTTTTTGGTTCTGATAATGAGTGTTCCGTCTTCATTTTGTACCTTAATGTAGGAGATCAGATTTTCATCTGTTTCCAGTTTTACGGTGTAAGCCGAGTCCTGCTTCAGATAGACCGAAAAATTGCTGCCGGCATCAATGGACTTAAAATTCTCAAAATGAAAAACTTTGGTTTGATTCTTATTATTTCCCTTCACCCACGTGGCATCAATAATATTGCAAGCGCTAAAACTAAGTGCAACTAATGTCAAATAAAAAAAATATTTCATATCTATTGTTGTTTTTTTAATATTATTCAAAAATTCTTTCTGTATGATTTGGGAAACCGCTTTAAATATCAAATATTGATAATAAACTTATAAATATCAAACATCTTACTTTCAAACTTTCTTTACCTTCGCCAAATTATGACAGAAAGAATACTCATCCTTGATTTTGGTTCTCAATACACCCAACTGATAGCGCGTAGCGTGAGAGAAGCCAATGTATATTGCGAAATTATACCATATTCCAAATCTTTTGAAATTGATGGCAATTTAAAAGGAATTATTCTTTCCGGCTCACCCTTTTCGGTAAATGACCAAAATGCTCCGGTTATTGGTATAAAAGGCCTGATAAAACAATTGCCCGTACTGGGTATTTGCTATGGAGCACAGTTTACGGCCAAAACATACGGCGGCAGGGTAGAAAAGAGTGATAAGCGTGAATACGGAAGAGCAGGTATGCAGGTACTCAAACCAAAAGACCAATTGTTGGCGGGTGTTTCCACCAACAGTCAGGTGTGGATGAGCCATGGCGACAGCATTTTGGAGCTTCCTGCAGGTTTTGAATTATTGGCAAAAACAGATAATATTCCTGTTGCCGCTTTTAAATATGAGGATGAAAATGTGTTATATGGACTCCAGTTTCACCCGGAAGTTTATCACAGTGTGGAGGGTAAAAAAATCATTGAAAATTTTCTGGTAAATGTGTGCGGCTGTAGTCGCGACTGGACGCCTGCCCATTTCATTACCGACACAGTAAATGAATTGAAAGAAAAAATTGGCGATCGAAAAGTGATCATGGCGCTTAGTGGAGGCGTGGACAGTACAGTAGCGGCCACTCTTATACATAAGGCAATTGGCGATAATCTTTTTGGAATTTTTGTAGATAATGGCGTGTTGAGGAAAAACGAGTTTGAAAAGGTACTCGAAACTTATAAGATATTGGGAATCAATGTAAAAGGTGTTGATGCAAAGGCTTTATTTTATAATGAACTTAAAGGCCATCCCGATCCCGAAACGAAAAGAAAGATTATTGGCAGGTTATTTATTGATGTTTTTCAGGATGAGGCAAAGAAAATTGAAGGAATCGGACTACTGGGCCAGGGCACCATTTATCCCGATGTAATTGAAAGTGTTTCGGTTCATGGGCCTTCCGTAACCATAAAATCGCATCATAATGTGGGCGGCCTGCCCGAAAAGATGCATTTGGATCTGGTGGAACCGCTTCGTTCTTTATTTAAGGATGAGGTACGAAAAGTGGGCAGAGAACTGGGTATCCCTTCCATTTTGATAGACAGGCATCCCTTCCCCGGTCCGGGATTGGCCATTCGAATTCTGGGCGAAGTAACGGAAGAAAAGGTGAAGCTTTTACAAGAGGCGGACCATATTTACATAAATGCGTTGAAAGAATCAGGCCTGTATGCAACTGTTTGGCAGGCTGGTACAATCTTACTACCGGTTAAAAGTGTGGGGGTGATGGGCGATGAACGCACTTATGAGTTTACGGTGGCATTAAGAGCAGTTACAAGTGTGGATGGAATGACGGCAGACTGGGCACATTTACCCTATAATTTTCTGGCCGATGTTTCCAACGAAATAATCAATAAAGTAAGGGGAATCAATCGGGTAGTGTATGATATCAGTAGTAAGCCGCCGGCCACCATTGAGTGGGAGTAATGTAGGTTGTTTTAGGTAAAGTATTAACATACAATAGTTTATAAAATGGTTTTGGCATGATGCGTTTTTGTTTTTTCTTCTTCATTTTTTTTATTGGGTTGGGCAGTCTTCAGGCACAGGTTACAGAAACTACGGCCAAAAGACATAAAATGGCCATTTTTACACCGCTTTTTTTGGATGATGCGTTTGATGCAGCCGGTTCTTATCGTTTTTCCACCAAAACTTTTCCCAAAAATACGATTCCGGGATTGGAGTTTTATCATGGCGCTCAAATAGCTGCCGATTCCCTGAACAGCCTGAATATTCCATTGGATTTATATGTTTATGACTCTAAGTCGGGCAGCGCTACATTGGAACAGCAGTTTCAAAAGGCTGTAAGCGACAGTGTTGAATTGGTGATTGCAAATTTTGCCATTGCCGATGTTGCCAAGTATGCCAAATTGGCTGCAGACAAAAAAATGACTTTAATAAATGCGGCAGTGCCTAATGATGGTAATGCAAAGGATAATCCTTATTTCATAGTGATAAACCCCACTTTTCAAACTCAAATTGAAAGTATTTTTAAATATATTAAAGCAAATTTTGCCTCAAGGCAAATCATTGTCCTTACAGGAAAAGGAACCTCCGAAAACTATATCAGATCAGCATTTGAATCACTTAATAAACAAAAAGATTCTATATCATTGTCGTTAAAGTTTGTAGAAGCAAGCGATACTGTCGCAGTCAATAAATCTATTGCTGCATTGGACAAAACAAAACAGCCTTTATTTGTGATAGGTTCCTTAGACGTTAATTTAGGCGCAGCACAATTAAAACGTCTTTCTGCCATTAGCAGTCAGTTTTCGGTTATTTCTACAGTGATGGGTATGCCTACCTGGGAAAGTATTTCTCTTTCCAAATCCGAGTTTAAAGGTCTGGAAGTGATTTACAGCACTCCTTTTTATAACTCAGGAAACGATGCTTACAGTAAAGGGATTTTGGCTTACTATACCAAAAACATGTTTGCCAAGCCTTCTGATTTGGTGTACAGGTCATTTGGGTTGGTTTTCAGGTTTGGAAGATTGCTGAATCAGTATGGTAAGGAGGTAAACGCACACTTGGACGATAAACAATTTAGGGTGATGTATGATTATGATATTCAACCCGTATTTAACAATCATCATTTAAATTACTTCGAAAACAAAAAGCTATATTTTCTTAAGTTTTATAATGGTATTCTGCAACAGGTAAATTAAAAAATGTAGCCGAAATAGGCAGTTTTTGCGCTACCTTTGCACCGTGCTACAAGAATATTTTCAACCATTCAGAGATAATGTAATAGGTATTGATACCTGTTTTGATTCGCCTTACGGGGTGCAAAAAATTGTTTATGCCGACTGGACAGCAAGCGGACGTGCCTACAAACCCATCGAAGACAGAATAGTAAACGAGATAATGCCCTTGCTGGCAAATACCCACACAGAGACCACTGCTACCGGAACAGCTATGACCCGAGCTTACAAGGCTGCAAAACAAATCATTAAAAAACATGTAAATGCCAATCAGGATGATGTACTGATTTTTGCCGGAAGTGGAATGACGGGAGCGGTAAATAAACTCCAGCGATTACTCGGCCTGAGGATTCCTGAAAGAATAATGGATTACGTAAAGCCCGGTAAGCTTCCTTCTTTGGAAGAGCTAAAGGGCAGTGGTTTGAAGATTCATTCTCTTTTTAGCAATTATCTGGAGGTAGATGAAAACCTGAAGCCTTTAATATTTGTATCACACATGGAGCATCACTCCAATCAGACCTCATGGCTCGAAACCATTGCCGATGTGGTGATTGTCCCTAATAATGAAGATGGAAATATCAATCTGGAGGAATTGGAACGTTTATTGTCTAAGTTTGAAAACAGAACCAACAAAATTGTGGCCATTACCGGTTGTTCAAATGTTACCGGTATTCAAACACCTTACCATGAGGTGGCGAAAATAACCCATCAACACAACGGTTTATGCTTTGTGGACTTTGCCTGTTCGGCGCCTTATGTAAGCATTAATATGCATCCCGAAGATGAGGAAGCATCGCTGGATGCCATCTTTTTTTCGCCACATAAATTTTTGGGCGGACAGGGTACACCGGGTATATTGATTTTCAACAAAAAACTCTATAAAAATATTATTCCTGACCAACCGGGAGGCGGCACGGTAACTTACACAAATCCCTGGAAGCACCATGAATATATTACCGATATCGAACACAGAGAAGACGGTGGTACTCCGCCATTTCTTCAGGGGATTAAGGCTGCGCTGGCAGTGAAGTTGAAAGAAGAAATGGGGGTGGATAAAATGCTGAAGCGCGAAGAAGAATTGCTGGATATTATTTTTGAAAAATTGCCCCAAATTCCCGGAATAGAAATTTTGGAAGGTCAAAATAAAAACAGGTTGGGTGTGATTTCGTTTATTTTAAAGGGAGGGCATTTCAATCTGGTAGTAAAATTATTGAATGATAAATTTGGAATTCAGACGCGTGGCGGTTGTGCCTGTGCCGGTACCTACGGCCATATTTTGTTGCATGTGGATGAATTACACTCCTACGAAATTTTGGACGAAATGCACAAAGGAGACCTTTCGTGCAAGCCCGGTTGGATTCGTATGTCGGTACATCCTCTTATGACCAATGATGAAGTGCATTATATCCTCAACGGTATTGAGCAGGTAGCGCTGAACTATGCCGCATGGAGCCGCGATTATGAATATGTACCCGAAACCAACGAATATCAGCATCGCTCATTTGCAGACAATACAAATAAATTGGTTAGCAACTGGTTCAATATGGAACTGAAGTAAAAACAGTTTATCGCTGCTTACTCTTCAAATCTTCCAAAATACTCTTTTGCGAATTGATAATTCGTTGCTGTTTTTCCTGATCGCTTTCGTTGCTTTTTAATTTTTTGGTAAGCGAATCATGCTCATCAACCAATGACTTCATTTTCTTTTCTTCTTTGGCCAAAATATCTTCCTGTTTTTTGATTTGCATAACCAGGTCGGCACGTTCCACATCTGGTACCATTCTTTCCAAAAATGTTTTTGCATTGGCAGCCAGTACAGAAGGGTCTCCTGCCAGCGCATTTGAGCCTTGCATAATCATATAAAGCGTTGTTTGTTCTTTTCCTTTTTTGCCGGTTTGGTCTATTTTGAATGAGTAATCCAAGGGGTATGAAGTGATTTCGGGAATAATAGCGCCCTGATACACATAAAAACCCTTGCTTTTACCGCCTTTCAGCCTCATGTCGGCTACTTTCGCCTTCAATGCATTTTCAATTACTTCACCCGGGTAACTATACACCATAATAATAGCAGGTTCCTCAGTCTTTTTATGTTTCAAAACTCCCTGATAGGCCTGAGCCGATGCAAATATTGAGAAAACAAAAATGGATAATCCCATTAAAAACAATTTTTTCATAATTGATTATTTATAAATTTTGAATATATGTTTAGTTTATAGCTCTTATAAATGACGTGGCGCAAAGATAAAGTGTTGCTTTGAACTTTTTGGGAAATATCAATTAAAAAAGACAGGTATTGCTTAACTGCTTTAAATTTGTTGGAAAATATTTTCTTTTGAGCGGAATAAAACAACTGGCAGGGCAAACTATCTGGTACGGATTGAGCAATGTGCTGGCAAAACTCCTGAATTTTTTACTCACACCCATTTTGACTTACCTGATGGTGAGCAATAAGGGGTTGGCCGAGTTTGGCGATTTCAGTTTGGTTTACGCCTGGATTGGTGTGGCCAATATTGCCTTTACGTATGGGCTTGAAACGGGTTATTTTCGTTTTTGTAATGACAAAGCGATAGATGAGCGAAAATTATTTAATACCACATTTGGCTCTCACATTATTTCAACACTTTTGTTTACAGCTATAATCATTTATTTCAGTCAGCCTATAAGTAACTTTCTTGAAATAGGCCGCTTCCCACAAATAATTACCATTACCGCGCTTATAATCGGGTTTGATACATTGGCTACTATCCCATTTGCTAAACTCAGGCAGGAAAACAGGCCTCGTAAATATGCGTTTATTAAGGTTTTTGGTATTGTCATCAATATCAGTCTGGTGATATTTTTTGTTTATGTGGCGCCCACCTATTTCAGTAACTCTGACAATTTCCTGTTTAAAGCAATTTTAAGCCAAAACAGGGTAACTCTATTGGTTTTGGCTAATCTGATACAGTCTTTGTTTGTGTTTGTACTGTTATTTGCCGAATGGAGCCGGTTTCGTTTTCATCTCAATAAGAAACTATGGCAGAAAGTAATGCACTACAGTACGCCGATGATTGTAATCGGCCTTGCCGGAATGGTGAATGAAGTAATGGACAGGCAAATGCTCCTGAGTTTTCTTCCACATTCCATAGAAGAGAACAAGCAAATTGTAGGTATTTACTCTGCCAATTACAAAATTTCGATATTTATTACCATGTTTATAAATGCCTTTCGCATGGCTGCAGAACCGTTTTTCTTTAAACAAAAAAATGAAAAAGGCGCACCTTATGTATATGCCAAAGTGATGAAATGGTTTGTAATCACTTTATGTATTGCCTTCTTGTTTACTGGCCTTTATCTGCACTTATGGAAATACATGATTGGTAGCGAATATCGTGTCGGCTTATTTATCGTGCCAATTCTTTTAATGGCAAATGTGTTTTTGGGTATTTATTATAATCTTTCGGTGTGGTACAAAATAACCGATAAAATGTATTGGGGAATTATCATTACTGTAATTGGCGCTGTTATAACGTTGATTGGCAATTATATTTTTATTCCCAAATATGAAATGCTGGCCGGAGCAACGGTTACAATGGTTTGTTATGGTACAATGGTGGTGGTTGCCTATGTGGTGGGGCAAAAATATTATCGGATTCCTTATGCCTGGAAAAAGCTGACGGCTTACATCGTAATCATGCTTTTTGTTTTTTGGCTGAACAATACAATCGCAGATTACTTCTCCGGGTTTTGGCTAAAAACAGTAATTGCCACAATTTTTATGCTGGGGTTTATTGCTTTTATAGCAGGCGTGGAAAAGCATGAATTGAAAAACTTGCCTATTCTGAACAAATTTCTAAAATAATATTTCTTCAAATATGGGATGATGTGTCGAAGTTAATCACTCGGTTTTCAAAAATATTTCCCTACCGAAATTACTTTTAGTCTGCCTGCACAAATGGATTATTTTTCTTTTCAAACCCAATGCTGGTGCCACCTCCGTGCCCGGGATATACTTTTGTAGTATCTGGCAAAACGTACAGTTGAGTTTTTATGGAGCGCTCCAATGTGTCAAAATCGCCACCGGGTAAATCGGTACGGCCAATGCTGCCGCTAAACAACACGTCGCCACTGATTAAAAAACCGCCTTTTTCATTGTAAAAAGAAATACTGCCCGGAGAATGACCCGGCGTGAACAAGACCTTCAACTCATCATCACCTATTTTTATGATATCGTTTTCCTTTAAAAAGACCATTTCGTCTGTATAGTTATCAAAAGGCAGCCCATACAATTCAGCAGATTTAGGCGCAAAACTCAAAACGTTTTTTTCAGTTTCATGTATAAACAGCGGCAATCCCCAGGTTTCACTTACAAATTTGTTTCCAAATACATGGTCCAGATGGCAATGTGTATTTAACAAATAAATGGGAGATAAATTTTTCTCCTCAATAAAATTTTTCAGAATTTGTCTTTCCGCTTCGTAGTAACAACCCGGATCTATGATGCAGCATTGCCCGGTTTCATTGTACAAGATATATGTATTTTCCATAATGGGATTAAACTCAAAAAATTTTACTGTCAGCATATATTTCTTATTAAAAAGTGAATTATTTTCGACAAAGATATTTTATAACTATCAACATTAAAAAACTACCTTAGATTTGCGTAGCAAATGAAAACTTTAAGGCTGATATTAATCCTGCCCCTGATGCTGTATTTGAATGCATTTGGTCAGAAATCTATACGTGGATTTGTAAAAGATGCCCACAGTGAAGAGCCTGTTCCCTTTGCCTCGGTAATGTTTAAGAATACTTCAATCGGTGTTCTTTCAGACTCGGCAGGATTTTTTGGGTTTCAAACCGATTACTGGCCATCTGATACTCTTATAATCACCAGAGTTGGTTTTCAACCTTTTTTTCTAACATTGGAAAAGGGAAAAAATAGTTATGAAGTAACGATTCCTATGGAGAGAGGCACATTAAATGAAGAGGTGGTGGTAAAGGTAAAAATTGATAAAGGTCTTTGGCTGTGGAAAAAAATTGTACAGCATAAGCCGGAAAATAATCGCTACAAATTTGATAATTTTTCTTATGAGCTATATAACAAACTGGAGATTGATTTAAAAAACTTCAAAAGTTTGGAAAGAGTGTCCAGTATCAAACCGTTTAAGCCGATAAACGACCTGATTAATCAAAATATTGATACCTCCGAGGGGTTACGATTATTGCCAGCCTATCTCACCGAAACAATCTCAGATTATTATTATCAAAAAAAACCTTTGAAGCGAAGAGAGGAAATTAAGGCAGTGAACACGAATGGCGTGAAGAATGAGAGTATGGTTAAGTTTCTCGGAGGAATGGATCAGGTGGTCAATGTGTATAACAATTACATTCCGGTTTTTACAAAAGAATTTATAAGCCCTATTAGTGATAATGGCGATTTTTACTATAAATATTATGTAACCGATACTGTCAAAATAGGCGATCAAAAGTTTTATCGTTTGTTGTTTACACCCCGTCGCAAAGGCATGAATACCTTTGAGGGAGATTGCTGGGTGCATTTAGGTAGCTTCGCCATTCAGAAAGCAAACCTTTCATTAGACAAAACTGCTGATATCAATTTTATGGAGAAATTCAGTTTTGTACAGGAATTCAAAATGTTGCCGGACAGCAACTGGTTTGTTTCGCGCGAAAAAATAATAGTGGATGTAGCGCCCATTGGTAATAAAACACCGGGAGTGATTGGCCGCAAATCGAGCACGTACAAAAACATTATTGTAAATGATAGTTCTGTTACAAACAGGTTAATGCTTAACAAAGTGCAAGAAGAAGTGGTTACTCTTGCAGGCGCAATGGAAAAGCCAAAGAACTATTGGGATACAGCCCGCCATGAAGGATTGAGCAAGACTGAAAAGGGTATTATAAAAATGATTGACACACTGATTAATACGCCATCTTACCAAAAAATTACTAAGCAGGTAGTTTTTTTGACTACCGGATATGTAGATGTGGGTAATGTACAGTTGGGATCGGCGTTCAACTGGTTTTCGGGCAATGCCTGGGAGGGTTTTCGCACCCGGTTTGATGTAGCCAGCAATACCGGTTTTAATAGGAAGCTAAGGTATCACGCCTACCTTGCTTATGGTTTCAGCGATAAAAAATTTAAAGGACAGGGCGAACTTTTTTACCTGCCCAAAAAAGACCCCAGACAATATTGGCATTTAGGCTATAGAAACGATCTGGATTTTGGACAGAATTATTATGGCGAAATATCACAGGATAATATTTTTACATTCGCTATTCGTAAACCTAATATTCCCAAAAAATATATAAATCTTGAAAAAATTGATTTTGAATTTTTTAATGAGTTGAGAAGCGGATTTTCAACGCTTTTATCCATCAATAACGAACAATACAGGCCGTTGTCCAATTTAATTCCGGCAGATTCTTTTGGAGTAGGATTGAATAAATTGGTTTCTACCGAACTGTCGTTAAGGCTTCGGTTTGCCTATCAGGAAAAGTTTATTGAGTCGCAATTTTACCGCACCAGCCTCGGCAGCCCTTTCCCGATTGTGGAAGCTACCGTTTCGAAAGCGGTATCAGGATTTTTGGGCAGCAGATATAATTATACAAAATTGTTGGCAAGCATTTCGGACCATATCAAAACACCGCCATTTGGTTCATTGTCATTTCAGTTATATGCCGGTGGCACTTATGGCAAGGCGCCTTATACATTTCTGGATATTGCGCCCGGAAACGAATTGTATTATTACAATAAATATGCTTTCAATATGATGAACCGATATGAGTTTGTGCATGATCGGTTTGCAGGCATTAATTACGAGCACAATATTGGTAATGGAATTTTCAGGTTGGCGCCCAAGCTAAAGATGCGCCAGTTTTATACGGTAAAGGCTTTGTGGGGCTCGCTTACCGATGCGAATAGAAAATTGAATTTCAAAGAAGGCCATAATTTTCATTCGCTTGACGGAAGAACTTATTTGGAAGTGGGCACAGGCGTTGATAATATTCTGCGGTTTTTGAGGGTTGATTTTATCTGGAGGCTGTTGCCTAAGTCGGAACTAAAAAGCACAACAAAAAATTTCGGAATATTTGGCAGTGTAAGGTTTAATTTCTAATATCTTGCCAAAGATTAATCTACTTATTATTTCAATTACGATTTGTTATGTCATTTATCAAAAAAAAATTAGAAGAAAAGTTTAAGGAAGCATATACCGGATTAAATGAAAATCAAAAGAATGCTGTTGATGCCATAGATGGTCCGATAATGGTAATAGCAGGGCCGGGAACGGGTAAAACCCAAATTCTGGCGGTTCGTGTGGGTAAGATATTGCTTGAAACCGATGCATTGCCCGAAAATATCTTGTGCCTCACCTACACCGATGCGGGAGCAGTAGCCATGCGAAAAAGGCTTCAGGAGTTTATTGGCGCCGAAGCCTATAAGGTAAATATCCATACATTTCATTCCTTTTGTAACGATGTGATTCAGGAAAATCTATTTCTTTTTGAGAAAACAGCATTAGACCCCGTATCAGATTTGGAGCGAATCGGTTTTTATAAAGAATTGATTGATGCATTTCCCAAAAATCATCCGTTGAAACGATTTAGAGGAGATGTGTATTTTGATAGAGAAAATCTGGAAAAGTTATTTTCCAACATGAAAAAGGAGGATTGGATGCCTGATTTTATCAATGAAAGAATAAATGAGCGATTAGAAAACCTTAAACATGATGAAAAATTAATTTATAAAACAAAAAGGGAAGGCCAATGGAAAAAGGGTGATTTAATGCCCAAGTATTACGAGGAGGTAGCGCGCATGGAAAAACTACGCGCTGCCGTAAATGAGTTTGATAATTTTCAAAATCTGATGCGAAAAAATAATCGATACGATTTTGACGATATGATAATCTGGGTGATAAAAGCCTTTAAAGAAAATAAAAATTTATTGGCCGATTATCAGGAAAGATATCAGTATATTTTGGTTGATGAATTTCAGGATACCAGTGGGGCGCAAAACCAAATTGTGCAGTTGCTAATCAGCTATTGGGATAAGCCCAATATATTTGTGGTGGGAGATGACGACCAGAGTATATATCGCTTTCAGGGAGCCAATATGGGAAACATGCTCGACTTTGCAAAGCATTATGAAAATGAGTTGAAAACGGTAGTACTTACTGAAAATTATCGTAGTACACAGCCTATTCTGGATGTTTCAAAATCAGTAATTGAAAATAATGAGGAGCGTTTGGTAAAGCAAATTAAAGGTTTGAGCAAAGATTTGAAGGCCGCCAATACAAATATCAACCAACTGAAAAACTATCCCGAAATAATTGCATACAACAGTATTGTCGAAGAAAGGATGGATATTGTATTGAAAATAGAGGAGCTGATTAAAAATGGAGTTGCTCCCGGAAAAATAGCAGTTATTTACCGGCAAAATGATTATGGTGAAGAACTTGCGAGGTACTTTAATTTGAGAAATATACCTTTTTACAGTAAACGAAATATCGACCTCCTGAATGACCCTTTTATCAATAAAATAAAATCTATTCTTAGTTATATTAATGCAGAGTTAGATATTCCTTATGGTGGCGATGGTTTATTATTTGAAATTCTGCATTATGATTTTTATAAAATACCTCCGATAGAAATTGCCAAAACTGCTGTAGAAGTAAATAGTATGAAGCGCAAAAAGGAAGGAGTTTCTATTCGAAGCTTGTTATCAGACCAGGCCAATGCTCCTGCTAAAGATTTGTTTGATCAGGGCATGCACCCCGAATTAAAAAAGGCGGTAATAGCCCTGGAAGGCCTTATTGCAGAAGCGCCCAACGTTACAGTACAGCAATTGCTTACAAGTGTGATACAGAAAGCAGGTATATTGCAATATGTATTAAACCACCCGCAAAAGATTGAGCTGATGCAATATCTGACCGGCTTTTTTGATTTAGTGAAAGAAGAAAACCGCCGAAAACCGCTCCTTGAGCTTCAGGGGTTGATGAATCTCTTTGATTTAATGGAGAACGAAAAAATCAAGTTGCCTTTAATTAAAACCATTGGTAATGAAAAGGGGGTGAACCTATTGACCGTACATGGAAGTAAAGGATTGGAATTTGAACACGTATTTCTGGCAGGCACCTTTTCTAAAGTGTGGGAGAAGAAAAAGAATAACAACAGAGGGTTTAAAATACCAGACACGCAGACAATCTCATCTTCAAAGCCGAATGAAAAAGATATTGAAGAACTGAGGCGTGGCTTTTATGTAGCGCTTACCAGAGCAGAAAAGTATTTGCATATCTCTTATCCCAAACAAGATAATGAAGCCAAAGAACTGGAGCCATCTGTGTTTATTGCTGAGATAATGGATAAACATGCCCTCCATATCGAGAATAGAGCGTTGTCAGAAGAACAAATTTTTGAGTTTCATACAGTTCTTTTTTTGAACCAGAAGCCGGTAATAGAAAGGACTGAGGAGGATTTGGCAGATCGTTTTGTGAAAGATTTTGTAATGAACGTAACGGCTTTAAATAATTATTTGAAATGCCCGCTCAGCTTTTATTACAACAATCTGATAAGAATACCTTCAGGTAAAAATGAGGCCACCGAATTTGGAAGCGCCGTTCATTTTGCTTTGCAACAATTATTTGCAAAGATGAAGGCAAATGATGGCAAGTTTGCACCGGTGGAAACTATGATTGGAGACTTCAACTGGTACATGCAGCGACATAGAGAAAATTTTACAAAAGAGTCTTTCAGCAGAAGGATGGAGCAGGGGTCTGTAATTATTCCGGCTTATTATAATAAATACTTTGATGTCTGGAATAAGGCAGTGGTAACAGAAATGAATATTAATGTATTGGTTGATGGCATACCCTTGAAAGGTAAATTGGATAAACTTGAGTTTAATGGCGCCGAAGTAAATGTAGTGGACTACAAAACCGGTAATGTTGATAATGCAAAAAATAAGCTGGCCGGACCAACCGAAAAAGAACCCAACGGTGGTGATTACTGGCGGCAGGCTGTTTTTTATAAACTTTTGGTGGATAATTATGATTTGAAAAACTGGCATGCCGTAAGCGCCGAATTCGACTTTATAGAACCTGATTCCAAAAAGGACTTCAAAAAGCAGAAATTAGTAATTACGCCAGAGGATATTGAAATTGTGAAAAGTCAAATAAAGGATACATGGCATAAAATACAGAATAAAGACTTCTACACCGGCTGCGGCAAATCTGATTGTCATTGGTGCAATTTTGTTAAAGATAACAGCTTGTATGTAAGCCTTGAAGAGGCGGATGAAGAAGAATAAATAAATCAGTTTCATCACCCTCTTGATTTTTGTGAAATTAATTTTTTAGTATCGTATTCTAAATAAATAATGCGTCTTACCTTTATACAAATATTAAAATCATGCTAAAGAAAATTCTTATTATTTTGATAATTGTTTTAATCGGCGTTCAGTTTATACGTCCTTCAAAAAACCTAACAACTGAACCACAACCTAACAGCGCCGATCATCTTTTCCCGATGTCGGAAAACCTGAAAACGGTGATGCAGAAGGCATGTCTGGATTGTCATAGCAACAATACCCAATATCCCTGGTATAACAATATTCAACCTGTTGCCTTTTGGATGCAATTGCATGTGAACAAGGGTAAGAAAAAACTGAACTTAGATGAGTTTACCAATATGCCCTTGCGCAGGCAATATCATAAATTGGAAGAAATAGCCGAAGAAGTAAAAGAAGGAGAAATGCCGCTTCCTTCTTACACCTGGACGCATAAAGACGCAGTTCTGACCGAGGCAGAAAAAAATGAAATTTTCGCGTGGACAGATTCTGCCAAAGCAGTTATGGAAAGAACATATCCAAAAGACAGCCTGATTAGAAAAAAATAAAACTGAATCTGCTTATCAAAGTCTGGAATACATCTTTTAGTAAAGCTGTCTAACCTTATTTCTTTTCGGTTGACGGCGGTGATAGCAGGTCGTTTGTCTCCTTGATAACCGATTTCAGGTAAAAATCAATATTGAAAGAGTTATTCACTTTTTTGCCCGGTGCATTGATGATTGCTTCCAATTGTGCACTAATCTTTTGAATGGATTCGGCACTTTGGCCGGGGACGAAAGTAATTACCTTTTTGCCGGTAGTGGTTACATAATCAAGCCGGGAAATGGGACCACTGTATTTGGAGTTATCGCCGGCGGGCAAATATGCTGATTTTAAAGAAGCATCTGCAATGAAAGTATTCAGTGCGTCAAAAAAAGCTGTATCAATAAATCCGTAATAGTAGCTGGCGCTGTCGCCGCTTCTCATGATGATTTTATAATCTCCGGCTTTAGTTATTTCTATGTAATGGTTCAGCCGTAGGCCCACGCTATCGCTGGTGTTGTTCCAATGATAGGATAAGTATTTAAAAGTTCCCGGTAATTGCTTTGTTTCCCGGTTTCCACCACAACTTATTAGTAACAGCAATAACAGAAAAAAAGATATTTGTTTCATTTGTATTTTTTGTTTTGTAAATTTAACTGATAGTTGTGAATATTGGCGATAAAAAAAACACCTCAAAAAATTAACCGGCATCGCTGAATTTATGTTGAGCATTGCCGTAGTCCACCTGATTACTAAAAACGTCAAAACATTCAACGTCGGGGCTTTATTAGTCGTTTCACATCAGTTTTTAATCCTTGTAAAATTTATCATTATTCCATTTTGCCGGATTATTAATTATATAATTTGAAATTGTTTGATACGATTGTTCATTGCGGATAATGTGTTCGTAATAATTGCGTTGCCATAATTGTTCATCAAAACCCAAAAAATGCAATTGTTTTGTTACCGATGATTTATAACCGCGAACAATGGCGCCAACGGTTTGTGATGGCGAACGTGGGGGCGTTTTGCAAACGCCCTCATTTTCGGGCGGTTGGGGCGTATCGAATACGTCCTCATTTTCGGTTGGTTGGGGCGTATCGAATACGTCCTCATTTTCGGGCGAATGCAATTCGCCCCTACGCGATAACCGGATAATGCCGTGGATATGATTCGGCATTATTACAAATTTGCCTAATTCCACATTGGGGCGTAATTCGGTGGTTTTTATCCATTCATCGTGTGCGATTTTCCCAAAATCATTCAATACCATTTCATTATTTATAATTTCCCCAAATCGGCAAATTCGGTTTTGGCAACAAATTGTTATAAAATACATTCCTGCCTGCGAATAATCGTATCCTTTTAGGCGGATGCTTCTTCGGTGGTGTTTTTGCGGATTGTATTTCATTACTAAATACTTTTATTTATTCTTGCAAATCTAATCTTTTATCTTTCACAAAACTATTTACCCTTAATCTGTGAACTCCTAAAATTCTGTCTTTTGCGGAATTTGATTATAAAAAATCAGGCGGTTATGGCTTTAAAACAACCTAACCGCCTGAATAAATTATTCTGCTTTTAAATAATCAGATTCTGTAAAGGTAAAAATAATCCACGTTTCCCTTTGTGATACCTTTTTGTTATTTTTTCTCAAATAAAAAGAATCTTTATCAGGCTGATTACGACGATAAAGTAAGGTTTTATGATCGTCAAATATTATGCGTACAGAGTCGCTAGAAAATACAAATTGATCATATGCCCAGGATGAAAATGGCGATAATTTTATAGTCTCTTTAAAAGAATCATTATTTGGTATGTTTATAAGAGTGTCAGATTTGTCCTTTAGGTAAACCTGCATTTGCAAAGAATGACCGGACTTATTCTCGTAAATATAAACAGCGGTTTGTTCAGGCCATCTATCCGTAGGTGGCCTACAAGATGACGTAAAAAAACATACCATTAAAACATGGCAGACTATTAAATATAAAATTAAGTTTTTTTTCATTTTAGTTAGAATTTTAAAATTAAGGATTAGGGTTTAATACCTCCCAAAACAAAAATAAATCGGCCACATTGTCTTCGGTGGGATTGTTGTACATATTAATGATATTATTGTGCCATTGTATTTTGGTGTCTTGGCTTTTTCAAAATCACTTTTTGTCATTATATCCTGATATGCCTTAATCATATTGGTAACGGAATAAGGATTGTTTGGATTTTTTTGTAAACTTAAGGAAGGCGATGAAAGCGCCACTTTTACTGTGATTTGATTTTCCGGATTGGAAGTTTCTAACATTCCCTGCTTGCTACAGGAGAATAATAACAGGGCGAATAAGACCGCAATTAAGGTTCTCTTTTGGGGGGGTAAATAAGTTTTTCATACAATAAATATTTAAGTTCATAAGTAATTATTCATGGCTTTCTAAACCAAAGACTTTGAAGGCAAAGGTACAGTTCATTTTTTTGTTGAAAAAATGATCTTTGTCATTGAATAGATTAGCAGATTGTTTATTGTTTTTTGATTTTTTTTGCCTAAAGAATCATTCAGCGTAATATTATAATAAATACAGAATTATTTCGTCGGAATAAAAAAATTCAGAGCAAATTGATCGAAAAAGAGTATGTGAATAATTTTTTTGAAATGGATTTGTACCATTAAACAGGAGGCATACTAAACACTGCTACCATCTGTTATTAGGATGGCATCTGTGAGTTAAACTAAATATAATCATCTTCAAACATTAGCATCCTAAACATTAAGAAATAAGAGGAATTATTTGAGTCTCTAAAGCGTATTTTTAGAGGTGGTAAAACAAAAATACTTCGCTTTTGATAAAAACAACTTTATACTCTCAGATAATATCTGTGATTCACCGTAGTTCGTTCAATAAAATAGTAAAACATCACCATAGCAAGAAACCTCAAAAGGGATATGACAGATGGACTCAATTAGTAGCAATGCTTTTCTGTCAGTTTGCCAAAAGCCAGTCAGTTCGTGAAATTACCAATGGTCTGTGTCCGACACAGACCATCTTATCCATCTGGGGGTAAAAATAATTTTTTTTTTTAATCAATTATTTTATTTTTACCTCATAAGAATTATTTTTATGAAACAAAAATTCTCCTTTCATCTTATTGTATTAGTTTGTATTTCCTTTATTTGGGTATTGTATTCGTGTAGTAAGCAATATGAAAGGGATAAATCTGTTCAAAAAATTGAGAGTATTCTTAATAATACTGATGTCGCTTTTAAGAGATTAGCTTTTACAGAATTAAATGTAAATGAACAGGTGCAAATTCTTAAAGCACACCTACAGGATCAACTTTCTTCATTTAGAAAAGAGAGAACCAAATATAATTTTATTATTAAGGTTATGAATTCTATTACACCCAGTAGTATAGAGAAAAATTCTGATAATCAGACTAAGAATGCATTGTTAGAATATGAAGCACATCAGATTTTTTCTAAAGATGAGTGTTATTATCTTTTTTATAGCCTAGAAAAACCAGACATAAAAACATTAACTGCACCCGAGGGCTCTGCGGTTGAAGTAGGTGCTCCCGCTCAAAATGACTGTCATTGTAATTCTTCGTCCTTTTGGTCTTGTATATTTCAAAAGGATTGTAAAAAAGGTGCCTTTGACTGTAATCGTAAAGATAGTGGTTGTGGATGGCTTTTATCAGATGCATGTGATGGAAAATGTGTGGGGGATGAAGAAGTAGATATTTTGGAGTGACATATGGAAATTTAAACAATAATATGTGAGTAAAATATATTATATTAGTTTAAGTTAAACATTATGTAATTGATAAAAATTAAATGATAGTAAATCAAAGATAGTTCTTTATTAATATATAAGGAGTTACTATTGTTGCGTTTTAAGTTGAACAATTTCAGTTGGTTATAATTTTGTTCTTTGAAATATTGTAATTGGGTAGGCCGAAACGGTTTATTTATGGACATTTTCTTGAAAATGGAGATGCTTAAAATCTGTAGAATTTCGTGAAGACTTTGTTTGAGCAAAAATCGCTTCTTTGCAATGGCTACAAAAACGTAAACAAGTATGGCAATACGTACTTGTGTTTTTACCACATTTTTACTATGTCACCAAAAGGGTTTTATTTTTAAGTGTTGCCTTTATCCGCTTAAAAATTATTCTATCTGCCAACGATGTCTATTGAGTTTTGCGATCAGTAGCGGGTAAAGTAAAATTGTTGGTTAGCAAGATTGATGTTTTTCCCCTCTCCTGCTCTATGAACTTGATGTGTCTAATCTTTTCAGGAAAGTCTTTTTGTGCATAGTAATTGTTGAGCATGAGTGTTTGGCCGTAAATGACACCTTTGCTTTTTTCGACCGGGTGAGAGTACAATCTTCGATCGTTCATATTATCTTTTGCCTTGGTTACAAAGAAGGCTTCGCAGTGATGCATCTTTTAAAGTTGTCTGTAGCCAACGTATCCGCGATCCATGATATAAAAGCTATTAGCTTCGACCCGTATAAAATCCAAAGCATTTACATCGTGGTCTGAAGCATTAGAGAAGAGAATAAACTCCGGAATATTGGTTTTTAAATCAATCTGCGTATGCAGTTTGATACCAGCCTTTGTGCTGCGAAATTTAGCCCAATAAAATGTTGACAGACAGAGATCAATAGTTGTTGCGTCTTTGGCAAACACATTGCCTTTGAGCTGCACTTCCAGTCCATCATCATTTAAGTAAAGTTGCTTGGCTTCTTTAATCAGCAACATAGCAAGACCCTGATAAATTTGAAAAGACCTTGTTTCATTGGCTCTTGTAACAGTACTCACAAATACCACGTTTCCAATGCCGAGATGATACATTTTTTTTGCGTTTGCTTTTAAACACATCATGGTGTCACTGGTACTTTCCCGGTGGGTTAGCTGACCAAATGACATGCATAAAAATTGCTTCCAGCAAGTGAAATCCCTCACGCGATAATCGCCAAAGTACCTGTTTACAATGGTTTGAAATGATGTTGAGGATACAAGACCCACAATTTGAGAGAAAATATACTTACCTGAATTCATAATTATTAGACTATTAGGTAAATATAAAGTTTTAAATTCTTAATTTGAGCTATCTGAATAAATTCCGTATATTAGCGACTGAGAAACAATCAAATGGAAATATTTAAAGGACAAAATATCATAGACTTTGGGAAAGTTTTTCCAGACGATGCCTCTTGCCAAGCATATTTGGCTCAATTAAAATGGAAAGATGGTTTTACCTGTACGAAATGCGGACATACTTCCGGGTGTGAAAAATCAGGACATAAATACCATTGCTACAGATGTAATCATGTTGAGAGTGCCACTGCTGGTACACTTTTTCATAGAGTTCGTTTTGGTTTACGTAAGGCCTTTCATATTGTTTTTGAAATGGTTAATAGTAGTAAAGGAATGTCAAGTATTCAGATAGCCCTTCGCTATGGAATTCGTCAACCAACTGCATGGACATTCATGCATAAGGTTAGAAAAGCAATGGAAAGCAGCCAAAATTACCCTATGACCGAATTGGTTCATGTAGATGAATTCGTTGTAGGAGGTATGGAAGAAGGTAAGCAAGGAAGAAGTTATAATACTCAAAAAATAAAAGCAGTTGTAGCTGTCGAATTGAGCAAAAAAAGCCAAGTAAAACGTGTTTATATCAAGGCCATCGATGATTATTCTTCAAAATCTTTAACCCCTATTTTCGAGCATCATATTAGTCAATCAGCGAAAGTTATAACAGACAAATGGAAAGGGTACGCTCCATTAACTAAACAATATAAAATTGAGCAAATACCATCTAATAAAGGGAAAAACTTTACGCAGCTTCATATAATTATACATCAAAATTAAGTCATGGATACGCACGATACCAACACACGCTAGTAAGAAGCATATTAATAGGTATTTTGATGAATTCTCCTATAGAATAAATCGATCTCAACATAAGAATAACATTTTCCACAATATTATTCAAAGAATGGTAAAAGCTCAGCCATTAACATATCAATTATTAATACAGAGCTTAAATGGATAACTCAAAAAAATTTATTTATAGACAGAATTTCTTTAGATGCATTCCCTGCCGAATACAAAGAAGAATTAGAAAAAATTAAAATTTTCCTGAATAGTTATAATCTGCCTTTTTATGAAAAAATTATTCATGAAAATAAGTTTAAAGTGTCTCAGGTAATTATGCTCTTGCGAAATGCGGATAATAATTTAGATATTCTTCAATTTTGGGAACTGTTTTTCAAGTTCGAAGCATATTTATCAATTAGTCTTGCAATAGTCAGGAGAGGATTTGTTTTCCCTCATTTTTCAGATGGTTATCCGACTATAGAAAATCTATATCATCCTCTGTTAAGCCATCCTGTTAAAAACACTATTAAAATTGAAGAAAATATAATTATTGTTAATGGAGCCAATATGGCTGGAAAATCTACTTTTCTAAGGGCGCTTTCTTTATGCTTCTATTTGGGAAACATAGGGTTGGCAGTACCTGCACAAAAAGCGATTCTACCAAGGATTGATGATTTCTTTATCTTTTTGGATCATAAGGATAATATTAACAAATGATATAGTCATTTTATGCAGGAATTGATGAATTTGAAGGACGTTCTTATTGAAGCCCGAAATCATAAGAAATGTTTTGTTGTATTTGATGAGCTATTTACCAGCACTAACTATGAAGACGCTTTTGAATTAACAAAATCTACTATCCGCGGATTAAGAAATTTTAAAGACTCCATTTTTATAATTTCAACACATATAAATAAAGTGAAAGAAATTGATGATGTTAAAAGAAATCTTGTTCAATCTATATTTTTTCAATGTAATTTAAACGCTGATGGAGCCCCGGTATTTAATTATAAATTAGAATACGGCTGGTCTGAACTTCAGATTGGAAAAATATTGTATGAAAAGACCGGTATTTTAAAACTTCTATCACAAGATATGCATTCAATTGATTAGTTCTAAACAAACTAAACATTGATGCCATCCCGGAGGATGGCATCTGTGAGTTAAACTAAATATAATCATCTTCAAACTTAATCTTTAGGTTTATTATCTTCATTGGCTTTTGCAGCAGCAGCTTTTGCCTCGGCTTGCTTTCTTTTCTTTTCTGCGGCATAAGCGGCACGGCTATCCAAAGCTTCATTAAACAATTTATTCCATTTGTTATTTACATTCTGTTCTTTTAAGCCGGGATGTCCTGGTTCACCTGATTGCATCAATGCACCGGGCGCAGGACAGGCACGCACACATTCTTTGCAATAAATACATACATAAGGACTGTAGTGATATTCCTGCTTCCCGGTTTCGATATCCTGTGAAAACACAATAGCTCCCGGAGGACAAGCCATTTCGCACTTGCGGCACCAGATACATAGCGATTCTTCAAACACGATCAATCCGCGATAGTCGTCGGGGATATAAGTAGGCGCTACCGGAAAAGGTGTTGTTACCGGTTTCCTGAATAAATTTCCAATGGCATTAAAAAAACTCTTCATCAATCTGAATTTAAAATTTATGTTGTCATTTTATCGGGATGTGCAGGACAGGCATGGGTCATAAGAACCAATGATAGCCGGTGCGCTGGCATACTCATTGTTTTTAAATCCATGAACCATTGAAGGCACATTTGAAAAAGTTGGCGCTTTAATTTTCAGTCTCTCCAATATTTGTGTTTTATTGCCTTTGGCGTAATAAAACAGCTCACCACGAGGCGCTTCAACTCTGTTGATTGCCTCTCCATTGGGGAATCCTTTGAAGTCCAGAGCAATATCTCCTTCCGGTAATCCGTTGATCACGTTTTCTATTATTCTCATTGAAACATAGAGCTCTCTGAGGCGCACCATATTTCTTGCCCATACATCACCTGAATTTTCTGTTACTACTTCAAACCCTACTTCTTTCCAGGGCAACCTGTCTTCGGTTTCGTTTCTTACATCAATAGGCACACCTGCCGCACGTGCAAACGGCCCTACGGCGCTCAGGTGATACACATCTTCTTTGGTCAAAACGCCGACTCCTTTATTTTTAAGTCCTAATGTATAATTGTTGCCATAAATATCAACTAATTCATCCAACTGTGGCTTAAAGGTTTTTAATCTTTCTAAAATCATTCTGGCTACATCTTCACGCAGGTCGCGGGTAACACCGCCTACAATTGAATAATCATACTGAATGCGGTTGCCGCAAACAGCTTCCAACAGTTCCATACTGAACTCTCTGTAAGCCATTGTTTTCATAAACAAAGCTTCAAAACCTGAATTTTCAGCAACGTGAGATAAGCATAACAGATGGGAGTGAATTCTGTCAAGCTCAATCACCAGCATCCGCAGGTATTTTGCTTTTCGGGGAATATCCAGACTCATCATTCGCTCAATCACCTGTGAGTAGCAGGTGGTGTGCGAAATAGAACAAAGCCCGCAGACGCGCCCTACAACAAAACTCACCTGCCTGAATTTGAACTTGGAGCAACATGCCTGTTCTATACCGCGATGCACATAGCCCACATTTGCCTCGGCCTTGATAATTTTTTCGTTTTCGGTTGTAAACTTAAAATGCAGCGGTTCCAGCAATGAAATGTGCTGGGCGCCAATGGGTATTTCGTATTGTGTAGCCATAATTATTTTTTCTTTCTTAATGGAGCAGGATCAGAATCAACTTCAAGCATAAAACCTTTCTCGGCATTTTCTATTTCAATGCCTAATAAATCACTCAGTTCGGCTTCGGCTACCCAGGCAGGTTCTACCACCTCACGGATACTGGGTACCATTACATTGACATTGGCCTTAGTTACAAAAACGGTTTCGGCACAAGGGTAAGCATAATCGCAGAAGAACCATTGATATTCAATCTCGTCATTACCCAAATCCACACCATTCATGGTAATAAAATGATGCAGCTCGGATTTGTAAAATTCTTTTACATCCTGTTTTAATGTTTCAAATGTTGTTTCTATTTTGGTCATTGTTTTTAGACGTTAGATATTAGACGTTAGATATGAGATGTTAGATATTAGACGTTAGATGTTAGACGATAGACTATTAGCCAAAAACTTTTCCGGGGGCTATTCCTACGGCTATTTCGCGCCTGTCCACCTGACCGTTATTAATCTGCGGACTTCTATCCAGCCGAATCGATTTTTCAATATCTTTCGTTTTTTGTTCCAGTTTTGCAAGCGCTTCTACCACACCGGCAATAATCTGTTCGGGTCGGCAGCCGCAACCGGGTACATATACATCTACAGGTATATATTGATCCACACCACCCTCGCAATTATACATGCCACGAAAAACACCTCCTGAACAAGTGCAGCTTCCACATGCTACTACTACTTTTGGTTCCGGCATCTGAGAATAAATATCTACCAATCTTTCACGTGAGCGCTTGGTGACCGGCCCTGTTACCAACATGATATCAGCTTGTTTAGGGTTCCCGCTGTTTATCATACCGAATCTTTCGATATCATATTTTGGTCCCAAACAAGCCAGTATTTCAATGTCACAACCATTGCATCCGCCGGCATTGTAGTGCAGTATCCAGGGCGATTTTTTTCTGTATTTGTTGAGTTTCATTTTTTATTGGATTTTGTATCCTTTTTTAATTATTTTTTTCAGATTTTTTATAAAATATTAAACATGGTAAGCAACAAATTTGCAAACGCCAGTGGCAATGCTACCCAAAGACAAAAACGCAGCATTTGTTTGTAACTTACCCTCGCAGTGGAATTATCTAATGCATTGATATAAATGAATGTTAACACAACCAATGTCAATCCTAACCAAATATTGCTACCGCCAAAAAGAAAGACTAACAGATAGCAAAAAACATAGTCGAGCCATTTGGCAGTATAAATTGCTTCATAAAAAATACCTGAATATTCTAATTCTACACCACCAACCACCTCCTGGTGTGCTTCACCCACATCGAAGGGTGATTTTTTTAATTTAACCGGCAGAATTAACAAGAGTGCAACAAAAGCAAGCGGCATTTTAAAAAGCGGAGGAACTTCGCCGGCATATAAAGCCGAAATGTCAAAACTTCCGGTAAGCATGAATGCAGATATAGCAATGATTACTAATACCGGTTCGTAAGCCAGAATACTGATAGCTGTTCGGTTTGCGCCCAGGTGACTAAAAATAGAGCGTGTACTGAATCCTGCCAGAATGATAATGGCTGTTGACAATAAATGTAAAAAGATCACCAATATAAAATCTCCTCCCGTTATTAGTATGGCGAGTGCAAACCAAAGAGAGATGAAATGTATAATTCCCAGAAAGGCATGGGTACTGTGTACAATCATTTTCCGCTTATCCATGAGCTTTAAAAAATCATAGAAAGGCTGAAGAATAGGAGGGCCGATGCGGCGCTGCATCCTTGCCTTCACTTTTCGCTCGATACCGTAAATCAACCCGCCAATAAATGGCGCTAAAGCAATTAAAATAATTTGAACTACGATATTATTCATTTGATTCTATTTTACATTAATCAAAAATTATTTAAAAACTACATCAAAAATGCCATTAAGAGAATTGCCACAAAAAACAGTATTCCTATATATACGAAATATGGATTAGCCCTGTCAGTGGAGAAATAAAATGATGAAAAATTGTAATTCACTTTTTCGCCGCAGGCATATTCTTTAGCCCTGTCCACATTTTTGAAACGAACAAACAACGATATAATGATCCCTATCGGTAATAATATCAGCGTGGCCAGCATTGGGATTAAAGGCAGTTTTATGTTTTCAATTAACATATTAAAACCGCTCATATTAATTACTATCTCTGATTTTATTACATCTTCTGCCACCGGTGAAAAATAAGCCGGGATAAGCAGTGGCAGAAAAATGGCACACAACAGGATGGAATACAGTAAAAAATTTAACGGAGCCTGATAGAGTGCATGTATATTTTCAAATTTCACCTTATCTCTTTCCCCCGAGCGGGAAATCATTGCACCCAAAACTTTAAAGTAGAGTAATGACAAAACGGCGCTGCCACCGGCTATGGCTACCAGAATAAGCGCCCCGGCTAATTTCAGGCCGGCAGTGGTAAGCCCTGCGCCTACAAAACCAAGTGTTTCGATGCTGAACCATTTGCCAATAAACGCTCCGAAAGGGGGGAGTAACAGCGACATAAAACCAACCGCTACAACCAATGTAGTGTAAGGTCCCATTTCGCCAAGACGGCTCATTTCGCTGGTCTGCTTTACATGGAATACCTGCTCCATCACACCGGCATTAAGGAACAACAGACATTTAGACAATCCGTGGAAAAATATCAGCATTAATGCAGCAGTTGCCGCTACCGGCGAACCAATTGCAGCCATCAGAATCATCAATGCCAGCAAAGCAATAGTTGAATGAGCCAGTATCTTTTTGAAAGTATTTTGCGCCAGAGCGCCAATGGCGGCTGCAATAAATACAAAGGCAGTAAGTCCGATAATAACCAAACCCACATTCGTTCCTTTGATAGCCGGCGAAATTCTTAAAATTATGAATGGAGCAATCTTCACCATTGTGGAGGAGTGGAGCAATGCGCTCACAGGTGTTGGCGCTACCATTGCCCCAATAAGCCATTTACTGAAGGGGTATTGAGCGCCTTTGATCAGGCCGGCAATTGCAAGAAGCGCAAATGGCAGAATAATACCCACCGTAGGAGCATTGGCCAACAAACTACTGAACAAAGGCACGCCATATCCGGGTGTAAATATAGCGTAGGCAATAGCCCCAAGGATGGCCAAACCACCAATAAGATTCATCCAAAGCGCTGTAAGGGCATTCTGTTTTGATTCTGTATCCTTTCTGAACCGGATGAGCAGATAGGATGCCAGAGTGGTTAATTCAAAAAAGAAATAGAAATACTCCAGATTATCCGCAGCAGCCAGCAGGTTCATGGCTGCCATAAACCAGAAAATGGTGGAAAGAAAATATTTCTTGCGAAATTCACTGCAATTTTCCTGATCAATATATTTTAAGGAGAAAACAGCAATGACTCCACTCACCACATTTACCAGAATAAACATGAAAATGCTTAATTTGTCAACATAAAACTGTTGAAACTCAATGTGTGGCATCTTTGTAACCAAATACCCTAATACTCCGGCCTGAATGGCGGCCAAAGCCCACACCAGAATACTCCTTTGTAAAAACCCCTGAATAATAATATACGTAAGGAGTATAAAATCGGCAATAATTACAATCTTATCCACATATACAGGTACAGAAAATGTTATCGGATCATTTCCCGAGGTACCAAAGAGGTAGAGAGAAATAAAGGATAAAACAAAAGCTGTGAGTATTGTCAAAAGGCGTGCCGCTTTCTTAGGAGTAAACAATAATAAGAAACTGACAATTGCAGGAATTACAAACAAGCTACCAATCAATTGAGGCATATCGTTAGTATTTAATAATTATTAAATATGTACATACAAAGTTACCGCCGACGTGCCTTATAAACAGCCGGTAAAGTATGATATTAATCAGTAAACAGTTTGATTTTAAGCGTATTTATTGGCATTTAATCAAGTGTGTTTTGATGAATTGTTTCCAATAATCTGTATTTTTACCTACTATATCAATAAACAAATATTTTTCACTGTTGAACATTCAGGAAATTATTCAGAAATTTTTGGAAGGGATGGCCAACACTTCCTGGCTGGAATATATTGCGGTAGTTTCAGGAATAGCCAGTGTTTGGTATAGCCGTAAGGAAAATATTCTGGTATATCCTGTTGGGTTGATAAATACAACCATTTATATCTATCTCAGTTTTAAATATCACTTGTTGGGCGAGGCTTCGGTTAATTTTTATTATACGGTAATGAGCATTTACGGATGGATTCTTTGGGCTAAAAAAGACCAACAACAGCAACAAGTGGTAAACATAAAATTTTCTACAGCCAAAGAGTGGATTTATCAGTTGCTATTTTTAATCGCTTTCTATCTCCTGATTTTTATATCGCTTACTTACCTTAAAAAAGGCTTTGCCACAGGCGCCATACCCTGGGCCGATGCTTTAGCTTCTTCTACTGCCTTCACCGGTATGTGGCTGATGGCAAAAAAGAAAGTAGAAAGCTGGTATTGGTGGATTGCCACCAATATTTGTTCGGTACCGTTATATTTTGTAAAAGGTCTGGTATTCACCAGTGTTTATTATTTCATATTGTTGATTATAGCTTTCTGGGGGCTATCTGAATGGCGGCGTAAGGCTACTAAACTGAAAAATGATGGTTAAAAAAATTGTGATAATAGGCCCCGAAAGTACGGGGAAAAGTACTTTGAGCGAACTTTTGGCCAAATACTATAATACATATTGGGTGCCTGAGTATGCACGTGAATATTTGCTAAAACACGGCACAGATTATTCGTTTGATAACCTGCTGACTATTGCCAAAGGCCAGATTGAACTCGAAGACCATTTCGTAGAAAAAATAAAAGAAGAAAAAACCCTCTTAATCCCCAAACCGCTTTTCATTGATACAGATATGTATGTAATGAAAGTGTGGTGTGAGTTTGTTTTTGACCAATGCCATCCTTATGTGCTTAATGAAATAGTGCAGCGGAAATATGATCTCTATTTATTATGTAATGTGGATTTGCCCTGGGTGAAAGACGAACTCAGGGAATACCCCGATCTGGAAACCCGTGAAAGATTATATAGAATTTATAAGGATATTATGATAAACCAATCCACACCCTGGATAGATGTTCACGGAGGCTATGAACAGCGACTTCAAATTGCCATTGATGCAGTGGATAAGTTATTAATTAATCAATAACTGCCTGCACATCCCTGTCCGGACGAATAAAATTCATCTGCTGCATTATCTTTTTGCTTCTGGCAGCTACAAAGGGCGATATGGGTTTTACATTATATTTCACAGGATTAGGGAGGGCTGCCGCTATTGCTGCTGCCTCCTGCGCCGACAATTCACGGGCAGATTTTTTAAAATAGGATTGAGCCGCCTGCTCTATACCAAAAATACCCTTGCCTGTTTCGGCTACATTAAGATATACTTCCAGAATTCTTCTTTTGCCCCAAAGCTTTTCAATCATTATCGTAAAATAAGTTTCCAGGCCTTTCCTTATCCAACTGCGGCCCTGCCATAAGAAAACATTTTTGGCTGTTTGCTGGCTGATGGTGCTGGCGCCACGTACTCTGCCGGGCTTTCGTTGATTGTATTCCATTGCCTTTTGAATACTTTTCCAGTCAAATCCGTTATGATCGGGAAATAACTGGTCTTCGGATGCAATTACAGCGAGTTTTGCGTTTTGAGACATTTCAGTCAGAGGCACATACGATTTTTTTAAACCGTCTCCTTTTATCAGGCTCACAATCTGAGTGGCAGTTATGGGAGGGTTTACCCACTTTAAAGCAATAATGTACACAAATTGTGCAATAATCAGAAAAAGCGTCAGCCTCTTAAAAAACCACCATATTGATAAAAACTTACTTTTCATTATCAAATGCAATATAATGAAGCCTTTGACAATAAAGAAAACAAATATTAAGCAGGAAATTTATAAACCAGCAAACCCCAGATTAAAGCAATTGAAAAAGCAATTAAGATAATGCCGTTTAATCTATTGATATACAGTATATTACGAGGCGTTAATTTGTTTCTGATTTTCCCTGCCAGCATTACCTTGGTAATATCTGCGCTAAGGACAATGAGCAAACATACCAGAAATAACACAATTCTTTCCTGAATGGTATGGTTAATAAAGGTTGTGGAGGCCGTGAGCCAAAAGAGTATAACGGAAGGGTTTAAAGTGTTCATAAAGAATCCGGAAAGAAACATTTTCAGGTAGTCTCTTTTTCTGAAAGGAGTATCAACGAGTTTTCCCCTTCTGGTAAATTTGACCTTTTTAAAAAACAAAAAGTAAATGCCTATAATCATCAAAAAAACACTTCCCGAAATTCCTATTAGTTGCTTATGACTGCTGATTGCTTCAAATAATGCCGAAAAAACATTGCTGATGAAAGCTAATGAAAAGTCGGATGCGGACACGCCTGCTACAAAGGCAAGACCTCCTTTATGACCTACATTAATGCTGTGCTTGATTATGGAAAACAAAATTGGCCCCATAGCCAGACTTAATACAAAGCCCAATCCAATTCCTTTTAATAAGGCCTCAATCATTGTATCAAAGTAAGTAAATAATTATCAATACATCGGTTAAATTTTTCCTTCTGTAAGAAATTTGTTCCAGTCTTCCAGCATTTTTCCCTTCATTACCCGAGGAAATTTGTGCTGACTGCCTAATTTCCCTTTTAATTCCATAAATTTCAAAAACTGCTCTTCTGGCAGAATTTCAAGAAAAATTTCCTTGAGTGCACTGGTGCGCTCAGTAGCGTAATCATCGTTAATAGACTTTAATTTTTCATCTATAAAAACCTTTAGCGCCTCAGGATCGACAGTATTGTTAGTGCCGATATACCATTTATGGGCAAAAAGGTTTTCGAAAGGAAGTCCAACTACAGTATATTCGGGTATAGAAATATTAAAATGATCATTTGCTTCTTCAATAGCCCGATTCATGTTTTCTACACTTAAATGTTCGCCCACCAAGCTCAAAAAGTGTTTAATACGACCGGTGATTAATATTTCGCAAGTTTCCGTATTCAAAAATCTTATGGTGTCGCCTATCAGATACCGCCAACTACCGGCATTGGTACTCATCAGCAGGGCATAATCTTTACCCACTTCCACTTCATCAATCAGCTTAGCATCCGGTTTTTTAACAATATTGCCATCCGAGTCAAAATTTTTACTATCAAAAGGAACAAATTCAAAGAAAATATTATTGTTGGTAATTAGCTGCATTCCCTGCGTATTTTCTTTCATTTTGTATCCGATAAAACCTTCACTGGATAAGTAATTCTCAACATAGGTGATCGGCTTTGCCAGCAGTTTTTCAAATGACTTTTTATAAGGTTCAAAGGCAACGCCTCCATGTACAAAAATACCAAAATTTGGCCAGATGTCATGTATGGTTTCCAGTTTGTAATGTTCAATAATCATTTCCATACACATCTGACACCAGGCCGGAACACCTACAATGCAACCGATATCCCAGTCCTTTGCATGCTCCACTATCTCGTTTAACTTCTGGCTCCAATCCTTCATGGCAGCAATTCGGCCTCCCGGCTTATAAAATGTTTGAAACCAGAATGGTCTTTTTCTTGCCAGAATACCGCTTAAATCGCCTGCGTACCATCCTGCTTTTCCTCTTTCCAGATTGGTAGCTCCGCCCAACATCAAAAATCCTTTGGTAAGCGACATGATATTGGCATCCTGATACGAAAAAACACTCATTACCTGCCTGATATAGTTAATAGTATTGCTTCGCAACATATCGCTGGTGATGGGGATGTATTTACTGGCTGCTTCTGAAGTGCCCGAGCTTAGGGCATAATATTTTATTTTACCCGGCCAGGTAACATCAGGATTGCCGTCAAGTGTTTTTTTCCACCATTGGTTGTAAATGCTGTTATAGTCATGCACGGGAACCAGTTCCTGAAAGCGTTTTTCGATATTTTTGTTGAAAAGTGCGTCATCAAAATGGTATTTCTGACCAAACTCAGTAAATTTTGCCTTTTTTAAGAGTTTTTTCAAAACTTTCTTTTGCTGGCTCTTAGGATTGCTAACAGGCAACCTTAAGGCAGTGGCGAGTGGTTTGGGAATTTTCAGATCAATTATTGATGCCATAAATTGTTTTCAAATCTCTATTAAAAGTAAGAAAAAATTAATATCAATCAAAAGAACCTGCAATATACAATCAGGGTTTTTGAAAACCTGAAAATATATTCATTACAAGGAGCCGGCTTTTTGCTTTTTGAAGAGGTTTCCCTTATCAGTTAAAATGATAAAAAAGCCCTGATAAAAACGGTTTCAGGGCTAAAGATGTACTATGCAAAATTGTACTTTGACAATTTTATAATTCTTTTACCTTAAAGTTTTTCCATCTTACTTTTATGCCGCCTCCATCATGAATTTGTAAAGCAATAAAGCCGTTGCCTGCCCCTATTTTTGCATCTTTGAGGTGTATCATTTCATGCCCGTTGAGCCAGGTGGTTACTTCGTCATTAATCACCTTAATCTTTAAATTATTCCATTCTCCCTGTTTCAACCATTTTTCATCTTCAGGTTTGGGTATTATCAGCCAACCCCTACCATAAGACTCATATATGCCACCGGTGTGCTGATTAATAGGCGCTACCTCTACCTGCCAGCCACTTATTTTTACCCCTTCAATGGAAGAGCGGAAAAACACACCACTGTTACCATTGGCTTCCTGTTTAAAATCAACCGAAAACTCAAAATTTTTGTAGGGTTTATTGGTAGATAGGTAGCCGTATTGTTTATCGGGGCCGCTTTCGCACACTAATTCACCTTTGTCAACATACCATTTTTCGGTACCATGGATGGTCCATCCGTCAAGGTTTTTGCCATTGAAAACAGGCGCAATCTTTGGGCTGCAGGAATAAATTGTGGCTAATAATGCAATAAAAAGAATTTTGTAAGGCTTTATCATAATAATTGATTATATTTTTCAAAAAATATTATTGGTATCAAAATAATTTCCGCTAAGATACAAGAGATTTGTCGAAGTATATTGGTTGGTTTTTTATTTTACCGGTATTTCGTTAATAATTTTCAATTAAAACCGATTTAGGGAAAATGGTTTATTATTGTTTTTTAATTTTACAATGTGGGATTATTTGCTAAAATAAGTAACCGGGTTTTATTTATTATAAATATCATAGTGGTAGCTGTTTTTTTGTTTGCCTGTCTGAACTGGTATTTCAATCCACAGCACCTGCCATTAGTCTCCTTGTTGGGCTTGGCTTTTCCGTTTTTGTTGCTGTTGGTTATGTTTTTTATGGTTTGGTGGATTTTTGTAAAGCGCAAGTGGGCTTTGCTGTCTGCCATTGCTATCATTCTGGGGGGGCGCGAAATTGTGCATTTCTTCGCTTTTAACTTCAATTCAGGTTTTGTTGAAATAAAGAATCAAAACGACATTCGAATAGCTACCTGGAATGTTGCCCGTTTTATTGAGCAGCGAAAAAACAACAATCCCGGTAGTCAGGCAAGGTATAAAATGTTGCAACAGATAAAAAAAACAGATGCAGATATACTTTGTCTTCAGGAGTTTGCTTCATCTCCCAATGCAGACTGGTATAATAATATAATAGCCATTGGAAGGGGCTTGAACTACCCTTTTTATTATTTTCCTCATTTTAAGGATGGAAATCCATTGAACAGTGGGAATGTAATTTTTAGCCGTTTCCCGATTATTGACAGTGGTACAGTGCGCTTTCCAAGACCTACGCTACCGGAAGCCTTGGTTTTCGTAGATATTAAGCGAGGTGGAAAAATGATTCGAATTTATACCACCCATTTACAGTCCAACCAGTTTAAAAAAGAGGACATTTCAAAAATCGAGGAATTGAAAGGCGGAAAGAGTTTTTGGGGAAATTTTCCACACATTTTTTCCAAATTGTCTTTTGCCATCAGGCAGAGGAGTGTTCAGGCAGATATGGTAAACGATATCATGAAAAACAGCCCTTATCCGGTTGTTTTCACCGGCGACTTGAACGATGTACCTAACTCTTATACCTACCATCAGGTAAGAGGAAAACTGAATGATGCTTTTTTGAAAAAGGGATTTGGTATCGGTCGTACCTTCAGCAGTATATCCCCCACCTTAAGAATTGATTATTTTTTCTATGATAACAATTTTCGTTTGCAGCAATATAAACGGGTTTTATCCAATTATTCGGACCACTACATGCTGGTCAGTGATTTTGAATTGATTCAGGAAGCTAAATAGCTGAAACGGTTTTAATTCCATTATTTTTGCAACTTCACAAAACAACAGAATTTTCATGGGTGATTTGAAAATATACAATTCATTAACCAGACAAAAGGAAACATTTGAGCCAATAACTCCGGGTTATGTTGGCATGTATGTGTGCGGTCCCACGGTTAGCGGCGAAAGCCATCTGGGGCATGCCAGACCTTATGTAACTTTTGATGTGGTATATCGCTATTTGAGCCATTTGGGTTATAAGGTAAGATATGTAAGAAATATTACCGATGCAGGTCATTTTGAAGAAGAAGGACGCGAGGCAGAAGATAAAATTTCGAGTAAAGCAGTGCTTGAAAAATTGGAACCAATGGAACTGGTGCAAAAATACACCAATCTTTTTCATTGGGCGATGAGGCAGTTCAACAATATTGAGCCATCTATCGAACCTACTGCTACAGGACATATAGTGGAGCAGATAGAAATGATTAAAAAACTGTTGGCAGAAGGCTATGCTTACGAATCAAATGGTTCTGTGTATTTTGATGTAAAGAAATATGCATCCAAATATGATTACGGAAAGTTGAGCGGGCGAAAGATTGAAGACCTGCTGGAGACTACCAGAGAGTTAGAAGGGCAAGAGGAGAAAAGAGATGCTGCTGATTTTGCCTTGTGGAAGGCAGCTCCTCCACAGCATATTATGCGATGGCAAAGTCCCTGGGGCGAAGGATTTCCCGGCTGGCACATTGAGTGTTCGGCAATGGCTACAAAGTATCTGGGCAAGCAGTTTGACATTCATGGCGGAGGAATGGATTTGCAATTTCCGCATCACGAGAGTGAAATTGCACAAAGCACTATATGTAACCATACTGCACCGGTTAAGTACTGGATGCATAACAATATGATTACCATCAACGGGCGCAAGATGGGTAAGAGCTATAATAATGTTATAAAATTAACAGAATTATTTAGTGGCAACCATCCCCTGTTGAGTCAGGCATTTCATCCGATGGTGGTGCGGTTTTTTATTTTACAAAGCCAGTACCGTAGTACACTCGATTTTAGTAATGAAGCTTTGCAGGCATCAGAAAAGGGCTTAAAACGACTCTTTGATGCCTATGAAAATATGTTAAAACTTAAAGAAAGAGTGGGCGAGTTGACGGATAATGCCGGTGATGCAGACCTGGATGCAAAGGTAAGAAGGTTAGTAATGGAATTGGAAGGGTTTATTAATGATGATTTTAACACCGCAAAGGTATTAGCTAATATTTTTGAATTGGTTCCAATAATCAATGGTATTAAAGATAAGACGGTTCCTTTTAATGCCTTATCAGTTGACACCTTTAATTTGCTTTCTGCTCAATTGAAATTGTTTCTCTTAGATATTTGTGGCCTGCAATCAGTAACAGAAGCCGATAATGAAAAACTGAAGGAGGTAATGAATTTGTTGATAGAAATTAGAAAAGAGGCACGGAGCCGAAAAGACTTTGTTACTTCAGATAAAATTAGAAATCAACTTCAGTCCATTGGTATTTCCTTAAAAGATGAAAAGGATGGAACGATGAGTTGGAGTATTTAATAGCCAATCAATATTTATTTCAGAATCCTTCAACAAAAAACTCACCTCATTAAAAAATTGCATTGTAGTGGCTAAACTTTGGGCAAGTATTAAAAAAGATTGGAGAATTTTAATTCGCGACCGAGTTGGTCTTGCATTAATGTTCATCATGCCCATTGTTTTAGCCATTGTTATTGCCTCGGTGCAAAACAGTACCTTCGAATTGGTAAACAATAAAAAGATACCACTGCTGATAGCCAACAAAGATACCGGCGCAGCCTCCAAAGAGCTGGAGGCAGCACTGGAAAAAGGAGGAATGTTTGTAATAAAAAAGATACCTGCCGGTGATGATGCATTAGTAAAAACCGGTATTGAAAAAAAGGAAGCTTTGGTAGGATTGGTAATCCCTAATAACTATACACATGAAGTAATGTTAAAAGCCGAAAACGTAAGCGAGCAGGCGTTGCAAGGCGTTTTGGCAACGAGCACAGGTATTGATACATCGGCTAAAGAAAATACAGCCACGCCTCTTACTCTTTATTATCATCCTGTGCTACAAAATTCTTTCAGGCAGGGTATTGATGAGGCATTAAGCAGTGTGTTGCAAATTGTGCAAAGTAAATATATTGTAAGGCAGTTATACAGTGGAATAAATGATGATGCGACTATCCCTGTCAATTTGGAGCAGCAAATTCTTACCAATCAAACCCCTGTTCGTCAGCTTCCCGTGTCAAAAGGTAGTACAGCAGTAGTGCTCAATGCTACCCAGCACAATATTCCGGCATGGACGGTTTTTGCGATGTTTTTTATCGTTATTTCTTTGGGAAGCAGTATTGTAAGGGAGAAAACGAGTGGTAGCTTTTTAAGGCTGAAAACCATGCCCACTTCATTAGCGGTTTCGTTCGTTGCAAAGCAAATTACTTATGTGCTGATTACGATTTTGCAGGCAATTGTCATTTTTGGTATAGGAAAGTGGTTGTTCCCAAAAATGGGTTTGCCGGCGCTCAATTTTCCGGAAGATAAGTTAGGGTTGCTTTTTGTGATTTTAATTTGTGGGTGGTGTGCTGCTAGTTTTGCGATGTGTATCGGTATTTTGTCCAAAACACAGGAACAAAGTAATGGAGTGGGAGCCATTTCGATTGTGCTTTTTGCTGCTATTGGAGGGTTGCTGGTACCATCGTTTGCCATGCCCGAATCGTTTCAATCAATCATGAAGTTTTCACCACTGCATTGGTGCCTGGAAGCTTTTTATGGTTTGTTTCTGGAGGGAGGAAGGCTTAAAGATGTCTATTTCAGGGTAATTCCGATTCTTGGCATTATAGTTGTTTTTCAGATGATCGCCTGGGTAAGTATGAGAAGGCAGCGGTTAATATAGTAGATTTGTCTGATCTAATGCTACCATTAATAGCTGCCCTTCACTTTCTGTCTAAAGTTTTCATTCTGATACCCCTACATTATCGTATAATTAATTGCGCTATTTCAATATTTCAGCCAATTTTTGATGTAATGCTATACCACTTAAATTTCTTGCAATAATAATGCCTTGAGGATCAATTAAAAAATTTTGCGGTATTGCAGTGATGCCATATAGATGCGCCACTTCATTATCCCAATATTTTAAATCGCTAACATGCGACCATGTTAATCCATCTTTATGAATAGCATCTAACCATTTTTGTTTTTGTTCTTCTTTGTCTAATGAAACACCCAGAACAGTAAAATTTTTATCTTTAAATTGATTAAATGCAGCTACTACATGAGGGTTTTCTTTTCTACACGGACCACACCAACTCGCCCAAAAATCCAACAACACATATTTTCCTCTAAAGTTGGAAAGTGAAACCGGCTTACCTAAAGTGTCATTTTGTGTAAAGTTAGGTGCCGGTTTTCCAATAGCTATTTTTTTAGCCAATTCAAGAGCATCATGCAAGGCCACTCCATTATCCGAGTTTTTTAAATTAGTTGCCAATGCGTTAAATAAAGGTTCAATTGTTTCTACATTAATATCATAACCGGCTGCTTCTTTTAAAGCTTGTAAACTAAAATAAGATGATGGGTTTTCTTTTACGAAATCAAGCTTGGCTTTTTCTTTTGCCTCGTTGATAGCTTCCATTTTTTGCTGTAGCGTTTGAATCGCTTTTTCATCCTTATCTTTTGCTTGATACAATATTCTTCTTTCTTCTTGTAAAGATGTTAATTGCTTATCATACACCGCTAAATAATCATTGTACTTCTTATATGCAGCTTGCAATGCACCGCCTTTTACCGTAGCATTTTCAAAAACTTTATCAAACTGAATATTTGTTTTTTTATGAGCAGGATCTGCATAGAAAGTAATTTTTTCTAAAGGATCTCCGGTACGTTTAAAAAAGGATCTTCCATTATCAGAATAAAACAACATCATCATTGTAGGTTCTTCGATATTCCCTTGATATAGCAGACTGTTATTTTTGAATACTGCAGAATCCAATACCAGTTTATCATTGGTAATATATCTTATAAAAACTTTAGCCGCTTTGGGTATATTTTTCCCGTTAACAGCAATTATCATATTTTTTTGCTGTGCCATAGCTGCAAAACTTGCTGTCATTATTAAAAGTACAATACTAATTTTTTTCATCTTTATGAATTTATAAAGCTTTTGCTCTTTCTACCAAAGCATCGGCAATTTTTTGGATTTTTGAAGTTTCATCTTCAGCAATTGCACGTGCTGCTAATGCGGCTTTTACTGCTTCTTTTTTCTTTTTTAAGGTGATACAAATTTCTGCAAATGTTCCCTGATTAGAATAACTGTTAGGATTTAGTTTTACAGCTTGCTTGGCCAAAACATAACACTGTTGTATGTTTTGTGCATTACCCACATTTAGTTTTGAATTAGCATATCTTCTGGCTATAAAGCTTAATTTTTCATCTTCGTTTTTCAAAATACCTTTACGCAATTTATTCGTAAGTGTTGTAAACTCTTTTGCAGTACCATTAGTACCAGCCCATTCAGCCTTAAACATGGCTGCATCGATATTTAATTGTGGATCATTTTGGTTTTCAAAAAACGTCAACCCTGCATTAAACTTATCCAATTGCTTTTCTCTGATATAACCATACATATCATAACGCAATAATTGTATTTCCTTTTGCAAGAAATCAGCTGGTGCAGCTATCGATTTAAAATAATTTTTATTTGCATTAAAAAATCTACCGTATTTATCCTGGCTATTTTTAGCCATCATTTTAATAGTTTCCCAACCGGCAGGTGTTTTTAAAAATGAATCATTTGCTACGCTATCCAACGCCTTCATACCCATTGTAGCTTTTGACTGATCTACATTATTCATCACTTGAATATAGCGTAACAGAAAAAATGAATTACGATTGCCTGCGGCATATTCAGCCACAATATTTGGAATTTGATACTCCGAATTATTTGCTTTTTCGGCTTCTTTTAAAAATAAATCAGCTTCCATACGTGATTGGGTACGATATATCAAAGTACCTTTATCATCTAAAAACAGATACGTAGGAAAACTTTTTATTTGATATGCTTTAGCTATGTCAATACCTTCGCCTGCCTCACAATCTACCTTGATGTTAATAAACTTACTGTTATAATAATCGGCTACTTCTTTTTTATTAAAAACATTGCTCTCCATCCATTTGCAAGGCGCACACCAGGTAGTATAACCGTCTAAGAAAATTAATTTATTATCTTGCGCAGCTTTTTCTTTTGCTTGTGCAAAATTTATTTTTTGAAAATCAATATGTTCTTGTCCAAACAATATAAAGGATTGGGCTAAAAAGCAAATTGCTATGAATATATATTTTTTCATTATTTATGTTTAAAATTAGGGCTTAACAACTTTTTTAATAGGTCTTGTAGATATAAATCCTGCTGTATTATCTGCACTTTGGCTTAATATATAATAACCATGAAAACTAGGATTACTATGGTAGTCAAAAGTGTAAAACTTCTTATTAGGTGCAGATGCTGTACCACCATTAATAGTAGTTGAAGATAAATGATAAGAACTAGCGCTTGATGTTATTGGTAATGCGGTTCCATTTTCAGCTAAAGCATCATTTACAATTTTTAAATTATCATCTAGTAATTTTAATTCATCTACCGCTGGTAAATACCATCCTACAGTATGTCCAGGAGATGCTTTATACTCATAAGCATACATAAATGCACTGGATGATGCATCAAGATTTAGCCCTAACGATTTTACACGATTTACTAATGCCAACGTGTTACCCTCACCATCTGTGAAACTTGGAGTGAAGAAATTAGCACCTACAGCACCAAATTTTTTCAATATATGATCCAATGCAATAATTTTGGCTTCCTTGATATTTGAAGGATTTACCCAAAATACAATACCTGTAGGTTTATAGTTGGCATCATATTCCACATCACCTATTTCATAATAAGTTTTAGGTGCTTTTAATGTAAACGGAATAGAAATGGTTTTTGACGAACCATTATATTCCGCTTTAATTTTTATTTCACCTTTTCTAATGATTGTAGTTGCAGCAAAAAAATCAGCTGGTGCTTTAACTGTTAATACATTGTTTACAAAACTTACATTCCAGTCGCTAGGTGCAGCCACTAAACTTAGTGTAGCACCATCAGTGCATTTTATAAGTGAAGTGAAGCTTTGCCCTTCCATTGCATCAATACTTTTTATTTCAGATGATAAATAAATAGAAGTTGATACATTGTTTTTAGGATGATTTTTCATAAAATCCCACATCAATGGCATGATATAATACCAGCTAATACCATGTCCTTCACCAACGATTGTAAAAAATTCAATATCAGCTTTTCCTCCATTCCATTTAGTAGTTAAGTATTGCTTATAATTATCTATCTTCAACGTATCACTTGTTACAGCATCTGAAGAAAAATAGCCACCTACTTTATTTGCCCAGATATTAATATTGTTTAAAGCAGCACTATACACCACAGTTGCATCATCTTTTCCATTAAAGGCTCTAATAGGAACCACCCTTGAAGGATTAGGATTAGATGAAAGCGCCATTTGACCAGATACTGGTACAGCAGCTGCAAATACATCTGAACGGTTTAATGCCAATGCAAATGAAAAAATAGCGCCACTTGAATGACCGCAAGTATAGATTCTATCTACATCCGGTGCAGGTGTATGATTTTTAAAATAAGCTACCATTGAGTCCACAAATGGGAAATGATAGTCATTGTTTTGCCAGTTTACCGCTGCTCCGGTATCTTCTCCCGCAGGAAATACTACGATACAGTTTTCTTTAATTGCCAATTGGTTTAACGGATTGCTTAAAGAAACACCTTCTAATGGATCTACACCGGTACCATAACTTCCATGAAAGTTAAAAATTAAAGAAATAGGTTTTGTTCTATCGATAGAAACCGGCATAAAATATTTGAATCTGCGTTCCGTAGTTACGCCATTGTACGTTACCATCATTTTAATTTGATTGATACCCGGTAATAAAGCTCCAGCGGGACTACCGGGTGTGTTATCGCCTTTATCAAAATTATCTACATTTACGTCTTGTTTGTTTTGAGGCAAGTAAGCACTCGTATCTTTCATACAAGATGAAAAGACAAGTAATGTGCTCAAAAACAATATAAAAAATTTGTTCATGTGTATATTTTTTATTTTTTAAGAGATTTTTTTTAGTGGCATTAATTTAATTAAATATTATCTAATACCGCTGCGCCACCATTTGACTTACCATCTCTCCAATGTGTTTGATATTTTATTTTTACATCCACAGGAATACCCGAAACCCCTTCGTATTTATTTTTAAGCGTAAGTCCTAAACTTACTTTATCCAAATTAAATACTAGCACATCACCTTTATTTTCTTCACCATCACCATTTGTATTATTTCCGTAGCGAGATACGCCCAGAATCAAAGTATTTTCTGTTCTTGACACTGTCATACTAGTAATAACCGCATCTGCTCCATAACCCAATGATGTTAATGACAATACCGCATTGTTTTCATTAGGAACACTATTTGATTTTATATCCAGAATATTATACTTGTACAATTTATTGCCATTTGTAAAGAATGTATAGGGTGAGGTTTTCATATTGTAAAACTTAGAAGTTGCTGTAGCTACGCCACCACTTACTTCGCCGGCAAGCGAATATTTTGTACCTGTTTTTCCTAACAGTAAAAACCTCAAATCATTACCAGGCGTTTTTAACACTGCAAAAGATGTTCCAGACTGGCTGGTAGCAGAACCATAAACTAAATCGTGCCCCGGAAACTCCTTAACATCCGTTGTAGGAATTGCATAACTGGTACCATAACTAGAGTAAGCAAATCTACCATATACTTTATCAAAAACAATAAAGTAACCCAATGAATATCCATGCTGGAAAAGATTATTATTAGCAGTAGGAATCATATCATCATAATATCCATAAGCCGAAAAATAACCATTTGTACCATACACACTTTTCTTATTATAGTAAAAACTGGGTGTCCAAACAGATGGGGATAATGTGGCAAAATACAATGCACCCCCTGAAATTAATTCAAATTCGGTTAATTGCTGAAACCCTGTACCATAAGCGTTGCTTCTCCAAATACTAATACCTTCTGTGAAAAATTCAGGCTTATACCCTTCCGTATTAGGTGGCGGGTAAGAAGATACACCTGTAAAAGCTTCACCAGTCAAATAAGGGGTTGCATCAGGATCCAAAGTACGCTTATCAATTAATGCCAACTTATCATCTGTTTGCACCATTACTCTTCCGTATCCGTTCACAAAAGGATAACATTGTACTCTGGAAGCTTCTGCCATTAAAAAACCTAAACGCTGTGGATTTGTGCCCAAAGGATGTCCGTATCTTGATTCAAAATAGTTAATTGCCCAACTTGCCGGTTTATCCAATCGTAAGTAAGATAGTTCTGCCTTACCTTTTGATTTACTTAATACCATTATCAAGTTTCCGGCAGTAGAAGATGATATATTTAAATTAAAACGCACATATTTTTTAACACCTGTTTCTTTATCTTCTACAATAAATCTTGAAATTTTATTGCCTGGTAATAAATCAATTTTTACTTTTAAATCCAAGGCATTAGAAATTATTTTATTATCTATCTCCCAAGCATAATTAAACTTGCTGGTATCACTATAAAGTGTGCCGGTAAGTTTTGGAGATATGGTTAAACTATCATCCACATCTCTTGCATATTGCTCATCTATGCCCGCAATCGTTAATTCATTAATTGCTTTATAATCTTTTGCGCTGGTACCAAGATCCTTGTAACAAGAACCCAATATTAATACCGAAAACGCTAATAAAAATATAGTAAACTTTTTCATTTTTCTTTTTTAGTATTCATTGTTATTGTTGAGGTACCAATCTGTCAATATAAATTCTAGCCCCTGTTTCATCATCAAAAGTGGGGATAGCATTTAGATAATTTGATAAACCCTGAAAATACTGACGACCTTCATTATTGTAATCAAAGGGGCAAGATTCCACATTAGCAAATCTTTCGTTGAATGATATTAAGATTTTCCATTTTTTAGGATGGTAGAATCCTATGTAATTTAGCCTTAACGGGTCTTTCCACCATACAGGCTCTGATAAATAATTATTGATATTCAAATATACTCTTAATCCATCTTTCATTCCCAAATCAAAATCATCGCTCGGCATCATTTCCAATGCTATGCGCTTATCTTCAGGGTTAGTAAAACTAGAGCTAAGTTTCCCTTTGTACACAACAATTTTTAAAGTATCCGAAAATTTACCGGCTTTAAAAGTTTGGGTTTCGGATATGGGTGCATAATGCACGCCTTCCACTGCTGTAGTAGAATCGGCTGCTACTTTCACTTTGTAGGTTCTATCGGTAGTTGACGGCGTACCCAAAAACTCCACAACAATTTTGGCAGTATCTACTTTAATGGAATCTGCCTTCATACCAAAAGAAAATGTGTATTTATTACTAAAAATCATTTTCTTATTAAAATCCAATGTGTAATATTTAAACTGGATTCTATCTTTATCTTTATATACATTATCTATACTTTGACTGCATGATGCCAAAAGCATTATAACAGACAATATCATGGTTAATGTTATTATATTTTTTGATTTCATAACGCTATTCATTTTTAATTTCTATTACCGGTTTCTATTTCTTTTAGCGGCATAGGGAATACAAATATTTTATCGCTAGGGGGTACTACACCTACGATTCCACTGCTAGTAGGTACGCCCATATTTAAACGCTTGTACATATACAATAATTGTCCTTCGCCAATAAACTCTCTTTTTGCTTCCTGGGTTATATAATCCATCGTTAAATATCCCCAATTGGTATTATTTCTAATTCTATGATTTCTTAAAGTATTGATATAAGACTGTGCTTTTACGTCATCCTTACCTAAATAACATTCAGATAAAATCAAATACATTTCAGATAATTTTATCATAGGCATTTTAGGGAAAAACTTTACTTTATTGTCCACATTGAATTTTGTAAAATTTCCATTTATTACAGAAAACCACTTGATATAACGCACATCATCATTATTTCCTTCATACATGGTAGAAACATTTACAAAAGGTAAATAAGCGCTGCGGCTGGATGTAGAAGTAATTTCGGGATAATGTAAATAAATGGTATAGTCCGATAAGTTTTTATTTCTTAAAGAAAAGATGTGCTCATCTGAAAAAAGAATATCTATTTCTTTTTCGGATTTATCGGTACTGGCAAAATCAAGTAATCTAAATTTTCCTGATTCTACTACTTCTTTGGCATATTGAATGGCACTGTTTTTATCGCCACGCATCAAACTTACTCTGGCAAGCATTGCTTTTACGCTGTACAAATTCATTCGGGCTACATATTTATCAGCACTGTTTTTATCCACCATTGTATAAGGAGCGACTCCGTTAATAGGGTCATTTACTAAATATTTTTCAGCTTCTTTTAAATCATTCACCACCAATTGCACATTTTCTTCTACTGTATAAATAGGCGGCAAGGATACGCCAAACACTGTATTATAGGGTATCCCCTTAGCTTTAGGTTCATTTTTAACATCAGGACAAAACATTCTGATTAAATCAAAATGCAAATATGCTCTTAATGCATAAGCCTCGCCTAATACTTGATTTTTCATTTCGGAAGAAAGTACATTATCTGTTTTACCCGCCCATTTGATAATATTATTGGCACCACTAATTGCTGCATACATATTTCTCCAAATAGCTGCTATTCGGGATTGAGATCCAGCATCTTCATAATCATAATTTTTTAGCTTTTCATACGTAGTAGATACGCCATCATAATTATAATATTGCGCCAATAAATCTATATTTTCCATTGTAAGCGATTGGCCATATAAGTTGGACGCAGCCATAGCGCTGTAAACACCAGCCAATGCCTCGGTATATCCTTGTGGTGTACTAAACATTTTTTCTTCGGTAACTTTATCGGCCAAATCTACATCTAACCATTTGTTACATGAAGTCACCAACACTACCGATATTAATAATATGAATATTTTTATCTTCATAACTTGAATTTTAGAATGTTAAATTAAGTGCCAATGAAAATGCTTGTGCAAATGGATATGCTGTACCGCGCTCCATTTTTACGGTAGAAATTCTAAACAAATCACTGGTAGTTAATATGATTTTTGCACGTTCCAATCTATATTTTTCGATATTAGATTTAGGTACTTCGTACGATAAAGACAAGGTTTGTAATCTTAAGAAATCATTGTTTTGTACTAATCTGGTAGTTTGATAAGGCGGCGCCGTATCATCGATTCTTTTAAACAATGCTACATCTCCCGGCTTTTTCCATCTATCGTATAATACGCGTTTATCAGCATTATAATAAGGAGATGATCCTTCTACCTTTTGAGCTAATGTAGAGTTATAAATTTTTGCTCCATACTCATACGCTAAAATAAAGTACAAATTAAATCCTTTGTACAATAAATTAGATTGGAATGTACCCATCCAAGTAGGATTAACATCACCTACAATAATCTTATCTTTAGGGTCATACACAAAAGTCAAATCGCCATTTAATTTTCTGAAAATTTCATTTCCGGTTGCGGGATCTATACCTAAAGATTCTACCACCATCAATGCACTTTGCGATCTTCCGGCCTGATAAGTTCTTAATGGTTTAGCGCCGGTTACATTTTCCAATGAGTTAGCTTCCTGATTCATAGCTTCCAAAGCATTGGATAATTTTTTTATTTTGTTTTTGTTTGTAGCCGCACCCAATGTAAAGTTCCAGCTTAAGCCATCTCTGTTGCCTTGAATGGCATTAAAACGCAATCTGGCGTCCAAACCTCTATTTTCCATAGAGCCCAAGTTTTCGGTATAGCTTAAAAATCCTGTAGATGGCGCTACATCTATGGGTAATAAAAGATTTTGAGTTTGCTTGATATATGCATCAATATTTAATACCAATAAATTTTTAAGCATGGTTAAATCCATACCTATATTGTTTTGAATGGTGTTTTGCCATTTCAAAGAAGGATTTCCGTAACCAATTACTTGTGCGCCATAAACACCATTATATTCATAGGCTGAGTTGTATTGATATTTAGTAATGGCCTGATCTGCCGAAAAGTTTACTGAACCGGTGCTACCTGTAGAAGCTCTTAATTTAAGCGTACCATCGTAGTTCCACCATTTTTCTCTGTTTACGTTCCACGCTGCACCAATAGACCAAAAAGGAGCAAAGCGCGAATCTTTACCAAAACGACTGGAGCCATCGGTTCTAAATGAAAGGTCAACATAATATCTGCTATCATATCCAATATTGGCATTTGCAAAAAAGCCAATCATTTTTGATTTATCAAAATAGCCTGTAGGTTTTGAATTTTCTTTAAACTGCTGTGCATACTGAATGAAATTCATATTATCACTTAAAAACCCTGTAGCTGTATAACCATCACCAATACCTGATACTGTAGCCACATTAGAACCGATACCAAAGTTGGTAGAAATTTTATCGGCAAATGTATTATTATAAGCAGCCGTAATGGTGCCATCAAAATTTAAATCGCTTCTGTTACCTATCGTATAGCTACCCTTTTTATTAGCGTCCGTTTCTCTATCAAATACAGACGATAGTGGCGATAAGTACTGTTCGGTTTTTGTAGTTTTTTTGCTTAGAGAAGCTCTACCGGTAACTCTGAAGTTAGGGTTGATACGCCAGTCGATATTAAAATTATCCTGAAACTCGGTATATTTATTAATATCAGTATTTGGCAAACTTGCATTAACCATTGGGTTTACACCATTATTAAATGCAAAGTTTCTAATAATTTGACCCGTGAAATCATAAATTCTTTCTATTGGGTTTTGTAAAGTATAGGTAGAAAATGAGCCATAAGGTGAGTTAGAGCCCTCTACATTATTAACAGTTAAATCGTTTCTGATTAAAAAATCTTTTTTTACGTAATAGTTAAAACTAACGTTGATGCCATAACGCTCACGCCCCGATCCTTTCATTACCCCTTTATCATTATCATAATTAAGGTTAATACCATATCTGAAAGTTCTATCGCCACCTTCTACAAAAGTATTGTAACGCTGATTTATACTGGTACGCAAAGGTTTTGACAACCAATAGGTATTCACGCCTCTGACTACCTCAGCTAAACGATCATTATATTTAATATCCAATCCTATTTGTTCTTCCCGATTATTAGTACGGCTGGTAAATACACCTGCAAGACGCTCATACTCCAATTTTTCTTTTGCATCCATCAAATTATAATCTCTCAAATCGGGGATAGATACATTATAATTTGCATTAAAAGAAACTCTTAAAGCGCCTTGTTTAGGAGGAATGGTGGTAATTAAAATTACTCCATTCGCGCCTCTTGAACCATATAATGAAGTGGCTGATGCATCTTTAAGAATAACAAAAGATTCTATCCTGTTCATATCCAAATCATACACTCTGGTAGCTGAAACTTCAATACCATCCAATAAATACAATGGCGCATTGGGATTACTCCTCGCATCATCAGCACTGGAACGAAGGTCAAAGCCATTTTCGCCACGAATGGTAATTTCAGGTACGCGGTTAGGATCGGAGCCAAATTCCAAATTAGGTGCCATTCTTACCGAAGGATCAAAAGCGTTTAATGCCTGCATAAAGTTAAGCGATCCTACTTTTCTTAAATCCTCGCCCTTTACAGTTACCTGAGAACCGGTTACACTTGATTTTGTTTTATCGAAATAACCAGCACTGATGACTACATCATCCATGTGTGCAGCAGTTGGAATTAACACAATATTTAAAATAGTATTGTTGCCAATTTCTCTTTCAACACTATTAAAACCTATCATTGAAAATACCAGAATTGTTGTATTGTCACTTACAGTAATTGAATATTTCCCTTCCTTATTTGTGATTGTTCCATTTTTAGTTCCTTTTGCGACCACACTAACCCCCTCCAATGGTATGTTCTGATCGTCTGTGACTAATCCGGAAATTGTCTTCTGCTTGACTTCTACTATTTCCGGGCCTTTGTTAATTTCCTCCTTGCGGGTAGTCGGTTTTATCACTACAGTGCCTTCAACAATTGAAAAGGTTAGGTTTTTGCCATCCAAACAAGTATTGAGTGCAGCAACTAAATTTGTTTTCTGAAAATTAACATCCACATTGCCCGCTTTTTCTACCAGTTCGTAGTTATAAAGAAAATTATGCCCTGTTTGCCTTTGAAATTCTTTAAAAACAGTTACAAGTGACACATTTTTCTTAACCATACTAATGGTTTGGGCGTGGCTTCCTGCTTTTGCTTGCATTAGAAAGCCAAATAACAATAGGATTGAAAATTTCATAATCAATAAACTGTGTCTAAACCGCTTAAAAAAGTCTAATTTTTCTTTAAGCCGAGATTTTAAAATCATAAATTTGTCTTGGTTTTAGGTGAAACAAAAAATTCCTGTTCATGGTTTTTTTAATTTTTCTACAACTTCTCCGGAAATGCTGCAACATTTCCGGTTTTTATTTTGATGATACAAATATTTTATCTCCTTCTATTCTTATTCTTACACCTCCTGTCAATTCCAGCATTTGTACCACTTTTGATAAGGGTACATTTCTTGAAATAGCTCCGCCAAAATGGTTATTAATGTTTCCGATTACTTCATAATCAATGTCATACCATCGACTCAACATTTTCATAATAGCATGGATATCAGCTTTGTCAAAAATAAATTTCCCTTCTCGCCAGGCCATTATTTCATCAATATTAATGTCTTTGGATACTGAAATTGAGCCATTGTCCGATATAGCGGCTTGTTGTGCTGGTTTGATTGTAATTTGCCTATTATCGGTTGCCACATTTATAATGCCTTCTAATAATGTAACTTGTGTTTTACCATTATCTTTATAACCGTTTATATTAAAATGGGTTCCCAAAACATGTATTAGGGAGTTTTCATGTTGTACTACAAAAGGTTTTGTAGCATCATGTGTTACTTCAAAATATACTTCGCCTGTAATTTCAACTTTTCTTTCGGTACCTACAAACTGGGTGGGGAAACGAATGGAGGAAAGGCTGTTCAACCAGACTTTGGTGCCATCCGGTAGCGAAATTTGGTACTGGCCTCCTCTTGGAGTGCTTATTGAATTATACAGCACCTCATTTGGTTTTTGACCAGAATCATCATAAGATAGCATCCCGTTTTCCAATTTGGTTATTTTAGTATTACCCTGCTGAGACAGAAAGCCATTTCCTGCACTATCTAAAACTATATGTGTGCCATCTGCCAGAATTAATACAGCCTTATCTCCTCCTGGCGCTTTGTCGTTTTGTATCCTTTGCTTAACTATAATTGACTGGTTATGAGGAATATGTAAAAACATTGCCTTCCATGTAACCCAGCCGGCACCCATTAGCACTATTAATAAGGCCGCTACAGCCCACCATTTTTTATATAAATAAATTCTTGTCTGCTTCTTATTTTTTTCAATGTGGGCCAGAGTGTTTTCTAATGATTGTTCTATTTGCTCCTTGGATGGAAATTTTTCTTTAAATTGGATGGATTGCAGCAGTTTTCTGGCTTTTTCAATTTCTTTCTTTTTGTTTGGGTGCTTTACCATAACTTCCTTCCAATAGGCATCGTTTACAGACCTCAGAACCCATTCCTGAAAATCCGAATCTACTGCAAAATGTAGTACATCATATTGTGAAAAGTCTGCTAATTTTTCCATTGCTTAATACTTAGTATAAAAGATTATGAATTTTACCCCAAAAAATTGGAGATTTTTTTAAATTTTTTGTGCCGAAAAAAGAAATACAAGCAACAGGGCATCAAAAACCAATAGTTTTCTGAGTTCCTCCACAGCTCTTGCAACAATTTTATAGGTAGCCTTTGTTGTGATTCCCAACACAATAGCCACTTCTTCGAAAGATAAACCTTCGTAAAAGCGTAAAAAAATAGCTTCTCGCTGCCGAGAAGTTAAATCTGCGATGGCATTATGTAATTTTTCCTTTAATTCTTCGTCAATTTCCTGTGCAATAATAACTTGTTCTACAGAAAACTCGGGCTCATAGGTGGAATATCCCGTTTTTTGTTTTTGACTTTGCTTGATTTTACCAAACAATTTATTTCTAAAAGCGCTGAAGTAATAGGTGTTTATATATTGAATGGTAGAAATTATTTGCCTATTTTCCCAAATCTGCAAAAGTGTTTCCTGTACTGTGTCCTCTATAAGTGTATAATCATAAGAAAATTTGATCCCATAATTGTAGAATTTTTGAAAATAACAACGATATGCTTCAGCATAGGCCTCTTTATCACCTAAGGCTATGCGTTCCCAGATAGCGTCATCAATGTTCAAACTGGTCATAGAGTTTTAAAATTAATTTCCTTTTTTCAAAAGAAAAAACATTTCATGCAATAAAATGAGTTTTTGATTTCAAAATGTATTTAAAAATACACGAAATTATTCATTTTCTTATGAAAAGGCTTACTGACAGAACACCTAAAATAATCAAAAAAGGCTGTCCTTATTTTGGGACAGCCTCTAAAAAGAATTGGATTTGCTTACTTTGCTTTTACCCTAATGTCAACCCTTCTGTTTTGTGCTTTACACTCAGGAGTGTCATTAGCCGCGCAAACAGGATGTTCGGGACCATAACCCTCTGATTCAACATTGGCAGCAGCTACACCTAATTTTACTAACTCATCGGCTGCTACTTTTGCTCTTTCCCCCGAGATTTTTATGTTTGCATCTGCCGAACCTGTGTTATCTGTATAACCACCCATTTTTACAAGCGCCGTTCCAAAATTTTTAAGAATAGCTGCTATGTTTTTAAGTTGTGTTTGTGATTCAGCTTTTAGTACAGATTTACCTGTTTCAAAATATACTCTGTCTAAAGTAATCCAGCCTTTTGTTTTATCTACTGTGTCAACTGAAGTGTTAGCATCATTCAGGAAGTTAAATAATTTAGCTTCTGTGCTGTTTTCGCCTACTGTAAGTTTGGTGCCGTCTTTCAGAGAGATTTCTTTATTGGCACCCACGTCATAAATGTAGTTTCCGCTAACCGAGTCGTAACTACCCACAATTGTTACCGGAGCCAGTGTCTCACTATCTGACGGGGCTACTGCTGTAGTGTCGGCCCCTGCAACGCCACCTTCGCCTTTATTGCATCCTTTGCCCATAAAGTACCAAAGCAATAAAGCCAGAGCGGCGAGTAGCAACAGTGGCAATAACCATTTCATTCCACCGCCAGCTTTTTCAATATTTTCCTCTGCATAGTTATAGGCAGAGGCAGCCGTTTCTTTAACATTTGAAACAGCTTCTCCGGCAGCGCCTGATAGGCTGCCTAACCCGAGAAGAGAACCAACAGCGCCCAAACCTGATGGCAGTGCGCTCATGATGTTGTTCTTTTGTCCCCCCAGAAAACTTGCAAAACCGCTTGCATTGAGATTATTATCTGCCGCATGTTTACCTAAAATGCCACTAATCAGTGGTAATAACATACTAACTAAAGAGTTGGAAGAAGACGACTTAATGCCCGCAAAGCCCGAGATGGTATCAATAATAGAAGTCGATTTGTTTCCGAACAAACTGCTGAAAAGGCCGGCTCCTTTGGACAATACATCTGCATTACCCACCAAAGAACCAAGGTTATTTAAGATTCCGCTGCTATTGGCAGTTTTGGCTGCTTCAAAAATTTCAGATGCTCCTGCCTCGCTGGAAGTAGCCTTAGAAATAAAACCTCCGAGTAGGGAAGGTATTAATCCTGAAACTGCTTTTCCTACGCCACTTTCACTTTCACCAAGGAATGAGCTGGCTTTTGAAACCAATTCGTTAGTAGCATAGTTCTTAATAAGATCAACAATGTTAATTGACATAGTTTGATTTTTTTTAAAATAATAAATTTTTATAAAGCGAAGTAAAGTTAGTTTATACTTTCAGATATTATCAAAAAATTCGATGAATGATTAAAATATGTCGATGAAATGCCTGTTTAGTAGGTTAAAACTGCAAATACGGCAAAATGATCCGATGCAAAACGGCCACCCCAGGTTTGCGAAATGGAAGCATGTTTTTTCACTTTCCACTTTCCTTTCAAAAAAATATAATCAATAGGGTAATCATTTACTTCTTTCCTTTTAAAATCATTAAAAGTTCCGGTGGGGCCATAATGAGGCATTTGTGAAATCTCCATCGCATCAGTTAAATGCAGTGGATTTGATCGGTCTTTAATAATTGTTATCGGTTCATCCATCGGTTCTGCATTAAAATCGCCAGTTATAATTGCCGGAGCAGTGCCGGACATTTCCTTCACTTTTTTTAATAACAGATGAGCGCTTTGCCTTCTGGCTTCTTTTCCAATATGGTCAAAATGGGTATTAAAAGCAAAAAATACTTTTCCTGTTTTAAGGTCTTTAAACTGAGCCCAGGTAACCATTCTTGTAATTGCAGCATCCCAGCTTTTACTGCCTGGCACCGAAGGTGTTTCTGAAAGCCAAAACATTCCTGTTTTTAGTGGTTTTAATCTTTTTGTATTGTAAAAAATGGCGCTGTATTCTCCTTTTGTTTTTCCGTCATCTCTACCGCCGCCAATTGATTGGTATCCCGGCAATCTATCCAGTAAATCTTTCATCTGGCCTTCCAGCGCTTCCTGCACACCCAGATAATCAACATCGTGAAACAAAATTTCGGAGGCTGCTTTATCTTTCCGGTGGGGCCAGGCATTGAGGCTGTCGCCCGGATTGTTATACCGCAGATTGAAGGTCATAACGTTTAGATCCTGAGCAGAGAGGGTTATACTAATTAAAAAAACTACAATCGTAAAAAAAAGTTTGTTCATAAAAAAAGTTTAATGATGAGTGGATTTATTTTAAATGATTCCAACCTTGAGCTGTTATTGAGTGTGTACTTCCCCCTTTGGTGATGATATGAGCGCCTTCTTCCTGTGCTGTCATATAACCCACAATACTGATTTGGTTGTTAGCAGCAATTTTTTCATAATCTTTTTGAGAAACAGTAAAAACCAGCTCATATTCTTCACCGCCGCTGAGAGCGCAAGCCGTAGGGTCTATTTCAAATTTAAAGGCCGCTTTTCGGGTTTCTTCGGCAATGGGGATTTTATCTTCATACAGCACACACCCCAAACCGCTGTTTTTGCAAATATGCAGAATTTCGGAGCTCAATCCGTCGCTGATGTCCATCATTGCAGTCGGCAATATTTCCTGTTCTGCAAAAAACTCAATAATATCCTTTCTGGCCTCTGGTTTCAAAATGCGCCCGATTACGTAAGTTTCCTGCTCGAGGTCTGGTTGTACTCCCGGACTCTCCAAAAATATTTTCTTTTCTCTTTCCAGAAACAGGAGGCCGATATATGGAGCGCCCAGGTCGCCGCTTACGCAAAGCAAATCGCCTTTTTGTGCCGTACTGCGTTTTACAAATTTGTCGGGCGCTACTTCACCAAGGTCTGTTACGGATATTACAAATCCTTTTTGAGAAGTAGTAGTGTCGCCGCCCACCAGATCCACTCCGTAAGCATTACATGCGGCATAAATACCTTCATAAAATTCATTAAGCGCTTCTAATCCAAAACGATTGCTGATACCGATACTCACTATTATTTGTGTAGGTATTGCATTCATGGCATACACGTCGCTGAGGTTGACCACTACCGACTTATAACCAAGATGCTTGAGTGGCGTGTACATCAGGTCGAAATGAACGCCCTCCAGAAGCAGATCGGAAGTAACAACAGTTTGCTTTCCAAAATGATCAATCACTGCTGCATCATCGCCAACGCCCACAATGGAGGAGGCGTTTTGCAATTCTATATTTTTGGTCAGATGGTTAATAAGCCCAAACTCACCCAGTTCTGAAAGCTCTATTCTTTCTATGCTCATACAAAAACTTTAAATTTGAAGGTACTAAAAAATGAACTTTTGAAAATATGGTTTTTTACAAATATTTATTTATTGATGATATTCAACATCTGGTCATGAATAATTCCGTTGGTTGCCAGAATACGGTGTTGATAAACGGAAAATTCACCTCCGGTAAAATCGGTTACTTTACCTCCCGCTTCTTTTACAATCAGGCTTCCGGCTGCGCTGTCCCAAGGTTCTAATTTGTGTTCATAAAACCCATCGAACCGCCCACAGGCAACCCAGCATAAATCAATGGCGGCAGACCCCAAACGCCTTACAGGCACACCTTCGCGAATAAGCCTTTCAAAAATATCAAGCGGCCCATTAGGTATATTTAAATAAATGTAAGGAAAACCTGTTACCAGGCATGATTTCATCACATCCGTTTCTCTACTCACTTTTATGGGTTTGTCGTTGAGTGTAGCGCCTTTTCCTTTCTCGGCAAAAAACAATTCTTTCAGGTGAGGGTTATAAACCATGCCCATAATCATTTCGCCGCGAAATTCGAGTCCGATGGAAACACAGTTGATGGGTATGCCGTGTGCAAAATTGATGGTGCCGTCTATCGGATCCACAATCCATTTATAATCAGATTCCTGTGGTAGGTTGCCTGTTTCTTCCGTCAGGATGGAGTGGCCAGGAAAATTGGTTTTTATTACTTCCAGGATTGCTTTTTCGGAAGCGTGATCTGCCTCTGTTACCAAGTTATTTCTGCCTTCTTTATTACTGATTTTAAAGGAGTGGTTGAAAAAACGCAAAATCTCTTCGGCTCCGGCCATTACCGCTTTGTGTAAAATATTTTGAAACATGCCTCAAAGATAACGATTGAAAAAATGGGAGGGGTGAGTTGGAGGAAAAAATATGCTTAAATGGAGGAAGATGTTTTTGCCGTAGATTCACAGATGGCAAGGGAGGGTTTTGTTGAAGGAGGTTGGCTCAAATAATTAGAGGAGGTATAAGCCGCAGAATCGCAGATGGGCGCAGATTTAAAGCCCCATAAAAAGGCTGCAATTTCAAAGTAAATAATTTTGCCGCAGATACGCAGATGGCAGAGGAGGGTTTTGTAGAAGGAGATTAGCTCAAATAATTAGAGGAGGTATAAGCCGCAGATACGCAGATGAACGCAGATTTAAAGCTCCATAAAGAGGCTGCAATTTCAAAGTAAATAATTTTGCCGCAGATGCGCAGATGGCAGAGGAGGGTTTTGTAGAAGGAGATTAGCTCAAATAATTAGAGGAGGTATAAGCCGCAGATTCGCAGATGGGCACCGATTTAAATCTCCGTAAAGAGGCTGCAGTTTAAAAGTAAATATTTTTGCCGCAGATACGCAGATGGAGGAGGAGGGTTTTGTTGAAGGAGGATTTCTTCCGTTATTGGCTATGTTAGCAGAAGCTGTAATTATTCACTTAGTAACTGAAATTGCCTTTAATCCCAAAACCCATAGTGAAGCATGAGAAAGAGGAAGGAATAAAGCGTATCCCTTTGACGAACCCCATCATTGTTATGAGGCTACGGCAGTGTAATTTTG
>ENA-UOUJ01000168-UOUJ01000168.1-activated-sludge-metagenome-genome-assembly--contig:-NODE-168-length-56094-cov-18.743018_pt1 | contig 56094 bp, 54 predicted proteins | sample MGYA00249839_ERZ747224 | MGnify/ENA primary metagenome ERZ747224 (study PRJEB28782, sample SAMN03220277) | activated sludge metagenome | biome: wastewater; feature: sewage sludge; material...
CAACCAGCCGTTTGAAAAAAGAATTATTCTATTTTTACCGGACAGCAATGATTTTAAATCTCAAATCATTTCCTAATCCGGTAAATAAAAAGGAACGGTATAGCTGTAGAGATAGTCTATATTGCGGTTATGCGAAACAGCGGGCTCCCATTCCTTAACCGACTTTAGCAGCCTCACCACTTCCTCCTGCAATAATGTATTGGCTTCGTTGGTAAAATTAATATTGGTAAGCTTTCCTTCCCGGGTAATAAGAAATTCAAAAGCCACCTCTCCTTCAATACTTTTCTTTAAAGCATCTTTAGGGTATAGTAAATTTTCTATGATGAATGCTTCAAAGTCGTAGGCGTTTTGGGGGCAGGGCTTTTTTTCTATCCTGCAATTACTCCCGGTAACATTACCTGTAGTATCGTAGCAGGTAAGATCCTGTAATTTGTTATGGCTGTATACCTCTATGGTTGCCGGTTTGCCATTAGGATGATACCAGCGCCATTCACCATCAGGCTCGCTGTTAATGTACACGCCTTCGGATTCAGGATTGCCGTTTGCATACCATGTTTTCCATACGCCTGTGCGGAACTGTTGTTGTATAATACCCGAGTCGCTCATTTGCCCGTTTATATGCCAGCTCATAAAAACACTGTCTGCCGTATTATTATTAAAATACGTTAGCGCCCTGCGGTTTCCGTTTGAATAGTAAATGCTGTATAAACCTTGTTTGATCTTTAATTTTTTGTCTGCAAAAAAGCCATGCATCAGCACATTGCCGTTGCTGTACATCGCAAATGCTTCCCAGCCATGCTCATGTGCTGTCATTTTCCCAGGGTACACACTTTGCTTTTTGCCGGTAAGGGCAAGTTGTTCATCAAAATAGCATGCTATGGTATCCTGGGCATGACCATAGTAAAACGATAAAATCAGCAATGAAAGCAGGCAAATCTTCATGTTGTAAAAATATGTAAAATGAGAAGATAAAATGCGAAGGAAAAAGAACCGGTGAAACATAGACGGGTTAACCCGGCGGTATTTTATTTTCTTCAGCAGGCAACCTTTAATCCTTTAACTACGAAGTGTATACTATTCAGCGCTACTCCTTATTGGAACGATAAGCCATCCTTTCATTTTTAAAACCTGATTTGTATATGTTGTACACAAAACGGGCTTCTAACCTTTTTGTTATGAAGCGGGTGCGCAATGCCGGCATGATTTTGATTGCATGTACGCTATTATCTGTTTCCTGCAGTAAGGATAATGAACCTGCGCCGCCCGCAGAAAAAAAGCCAACCATCCAGCTTGCTTCCAGCGCTGCTTTAGGCAGCTATCTTGCGGATACTTTAGGCTATACCCTCTATTATTTTTCTAATGATTTTGACGGGCAATCGCATTGTGCAGGCGGTTGCGCTGCGCTTTGGCCGATGTATTATGCCGGCGACAATCTTACACAGGCCAGCCTGGGAACGGGACTTGATATTGCAGATTTTTCCAGTATCACCACTCCTTCGGGAAAACAAACCACGTATAAAAGCTGGCCCTTATACTATTACGCTCCGGTAGAAGGCGGTTATAATGAACGTGAGGCGGTGGGTGAAACAAAAGGAGAAGCCTTTAACAATATATGGTTTGTAGCCAAGCCCGATTATAGCATTATGCTGGTAAACGCGCAACTCACAGGCCATGACGGTAAAACATACAAAAGCGATTATACGGAAGGCACCGGCAATACCCTCTATTTTTCCGATCCGCACGGCGTTACATTATATGGATTTTCCATAGATAGTTTTAATGTAAATAAATTTACCCGGGCCGACTTTTCCAATAACGCGGTGTGGCCTGTTTACGAAACAGACCAGGTGGTTGTTCCTTCTATACTGGATAAAACATTGTTTACGGCGATAGATGTATTTGGTAGGAATCAGCTTACCTATAAGGGCTGGCCGCTTTATTATTTTGGCGCCGATGATATGCAGCGGGGATCTAATAAAGGCGTTAGCTTTCCCGCGCCCGGCGTTTGGCCCGTAATGGTAAAAGATGCCCCGGAAGCTCCCCAGCCATAATGCCTGTAAAGCCGCACGCACAAGGGTTATCGTCCTTTAGAAAAGAAGTGAGTATAATAAGGCCGGATAACTCTTGTTGTATATATTATGCCGGGATGCTTTTAAGCAGCGCCAGTACTTTTTCATCCACCCTTCCAAAAAAGGAAATACCGTCAGCGCCATTGGCTAATGCATGCTGAATGCCCTGCTTTAGTTCTTCTTCATTTTCAAAGTCGGGCAGGAATAACCCGGCATACAGCGGAAAGCGGCCGTGAAGCCCGCTAACCCCTTCTGCTACGGCATCGCCGATCCAGCTCACTTTTTCCCTGTAAAAGCCATGGTATATCATGGGGCAAATGCCATCCAAGTTCCAGTTCAGCCAATCCTGCCGCACAATACGTTTGGCAACTTCCGGTGTGGGGAAAACCGCTGCGGTAATCTTTTTTTTATGGGTATGGGCAACGGCAGATAACCGGTTAACCACAGCCGTTATATTATCGTACCTGAATTTTCGCCACGAAAGACTTTGGTCAGGATATTGTATATCCAGCGGATCCATGCCATGCAATGCACTGAAATTATTCCGGCATACATTGCAATAACAAAAGTCGTATTCCGGTAACTCCCTGTTTTGTTCAATGCCGTATTTGCTCCACAGGTTAACGGGCAGTATCACATCGCAATAGCGGATATAATCCAAATGAATGCCATCCACATAGTCTTTTGCCAGCGTGTTGTTTACCTGCTCTTCTATGTAGGTTCTCACTTCTTCCCTCGACGGGCAAAGCCAGCGGTAATAATTTACGTAGGGAGGTTTATCAGCGCAGGAATCTCCATTCCTGTTTTTGGCATACCATTCCGGGTGGGCCTGCAACAATTCTTTTTCTCCCCTGTTCATGATCCACATCCACCGGTGTGCTTCTAATTTTTTACTTTTAGCGGTGCGGTAATGTTTTTCGCTGTCTGCTTCAAAAAAAATGCCCCTTATGCCCGCGTCATAGTATGCGGCATATTGTTGCTGGAGGTCTTCTTCCCTGTCTGCCGGGTTGGGGTTGATCCATACCCAGTGTTTGCGTTTTACTTTGCGCCTGCCTGCTGCCTGTGTTCCGGCGGCATAAGGCTGTATGGGCAGCGACAGGGTGGCTGCACCTGCAACCAGCGCTGACTTGATGAATTTTCGTTTATTCATGATCGTTATCTTATGTGCGTGAGCCTGCCGTTTTGATCAATTTGCCAGCCCTCCCTGCCGGCATCGCAGGTAACGGTGGCGGTAAATTGCTTTTCCACCGCCGTTAATTGCAAGGTACATTCATTTCCGGGTTTAACGGTAATTACGGAGGGCAACTGAAGCTGTGAAAGGTTGTCTGCATACTTACCATGGCTTTGCCTGTATTGCTTTTGCTTGTAGTAGATTAGCCAGAGATATTTTTTAGCATCTTCCGATGGGGGTAAACCATATGCTTCTTTTTCTTTTTTAGCATCTTCTGCGGCAAACCACAGATAGCCCCATCGTTCGGGATAATGCATATTAATTACACCCTGCGGCGACCACACCCAATTGTGCTCCGGAAAGGGCTTGCCTGTAGCAGGGTTTATTTTTTTCTTATATTTTCCATCAACGATCTCGGTATCCCATTGCACTCTTGAAAAATTGATGCGCCACCGGTCGCCTGCTTTCACTTCAGGAGCGGCATTGTCTTTTTGTAAAGCACCAAAGGGTATAGCCATTTCAACCGTCCATTTTTTGTCTGTATCACCCGGGTTGTTAAGCGTTCCGTTAATATATACTGCAGATTGTAGTCCGCCGGCATTCCAGGCAGTAGATAAATGTCCCCCGTTGCGGTAGGGCCGTGAAAGAAAAAGGTCGAAGATGGTATTGAGGGCATTCACTTCTATTTCAAAATAATCGTGTGTATCATCATCGGGGTCAATAAATATTTCAAAATCATTATCATGGTATATGATCTGGTCGTGCTGCGTAAGGGTTGCCCATATATGTGGCTCTTCCATTTCGGCTGCGATATACAAATGGGTGGTATTCCATAGCATTTTAAAACGGGTAGCGTGGGCGGGACGTGGTTTTGCATCTCCTTCAATATCCAAAAAATAAGCCGACCACGGCGCTTTTCCCCAGGCAGGCTCGTTCATCTTTCCATCAATACGTAAGCTGTCTTTAATTTGATATGCTGTGTAATGAAGGGGTGGGGTAAAAAGATGCGCATAGCCTTTAAATATATCCTGGGCTTTGCTTTGAATAACAATAAAGCAGGATATGAATAAAATAAAGTATAAATTTTTTTTCAAGTCCGTAATTTCCCTGCAAGATACGTTTCCACAGCCCTCAGCGATACGCAAAAAAAATTGCATTCCTTTTACAGAATGCAATTCAACTATATGTTCAAACCAGTTAAGGCTTATGCCATCGCATTTACCCTTTTGGCCAATTTACTTTTAAGATTGGCAGCTTTATTTTTATGTATAATGCCACGTTTAGCCAGCTTATCTATCATGCCTTCTACTGAGGGGATTGCTTCTTTTGCTTCCTTTTTATCGGTGATCACCTTTAGGTCGCGTATAGCATTACGGGTGGTTTTGCCATTGTACCGGTTCCTGTCCCTGCGTTTTGCGGCCTGGCGCATATCCTTTTTCGTAGCTTTATGATTAGCCATTTTTAAAAAATTTTGGACGGCAAAGGTAGGCGGATATACAATCAAATCCAAATTTTATATAGCAAAACGGCAATTTAGCAGCCTGTTTTTGCTCTATTTCCATTTTTTGAAACCATAGAGAATGAAGGAAAATGAGACGGTATTATGTCAAACCTTAAAATTGCAGGATAAGCGTATAACTACCTGCTTTTGATCGTTGTTTAAGCGCTGATATCACCAAAATCACGTAGGTTTGTACCTGTTCTCAAAAGATAGCCTCATGAAGGATTTTTCGTACATAACCAGTTCAGATCCCGCATACATAGAAAATTTATATAATAATTTCGTAAAAGACCCGGAGAGTGTAGATCCGGATTTTAAAAAATTTTTTGAAGGATTCGATTTTGCCATTGCCAATAGTAAGGACGCGGCAAACGGGAACGCCGCTTATGCAGTGGCAGATAAGCTTTCTGCACCTTATACTACAACCGATGGTGTAGACTGGAAAAAGGAATTAGGCGCTTACCGGCTTATTCTCGGCTACCGGAATAAAGGACATCTTATTGCCAACACCAATCCTATACGTAAACGTAAAGACAGGGGCGCTAATCTTAGCCTGGGTTTTTTTGGATTTAGCGAAGAGGATATGGATAAGAGCTTTTTCGCGGGTAATCTTATCGGCCTGGGCACTACTACTTTACGAAAAATATTAGAACATTTGCAGGCCTGCTATGCAGGCCATGTGGGTATAGAATTCAAGTACATCAGCGATCAGAAAAAAGTAGACTGGCTGACCACTGAAATGGAAAGAAACTTTATTCAGCCGTTTTCCCTCAAGCAAAAAGAAAGGATATTAGAGAAGATCAACCAGGCCGTGATGTTTGAGAAATTCCTTCACACGAAATATATAGGGCAAAAAAGATTTTCGTTAGAAGGTGGCGAAACAACTATCCCGGCATTAGATGCCATTATTAATAAGGCCGCTGAATTTGACGTGCAGGAAGTAGTGATAGGAATGGCGCACCGCGGCCGCCTGAACGTTTTGGCGAATATAATGGGTAAAACCTACGAGCAGATCTTTAGCGAGTTTGAAGGAACGGGTAAGGTTGACCAAACCATGGGTAGTGGCGATGTGAAATACCATCTTGGATTTGGGAGTGAAGTAAAAACACCCGGCGGCAGGCCGATGTACCTGAAGCTTATGCCCAATCCCTCACACTTGGAAGCCGTAGACCCCGTGGTGGTGGGGTTTGCAAGGGGAAGAGCTAATATTTTACATGAGGAAGAATATGAAAAAGTATTGCCGATCCTTATTCATGGCGATGCATCTATTGCAGGACAGGGTATCGTATACGAGGTTTTACAGATGTGTAAGCTGGAAGGATATTATACCGGGGGCACTATTCATTTTGTAATTAACAACCAGATAGGATTTACCACCGACTTTGACGATGCACGCAGCTCGGATTATTGTACTTCGCTCGCAGCTATGGTACAGGCGCCTGTATTGCATGTAAATGGCGATGATCCCGAGGCAGTGGTAAAGTGCGCCGAAATAGCGGCCCGTTATCGTAAAGCATTTCAATCGGATGTATTTATAGACATGGTGTGCTATCGTAAGCACGGGCATAATGAAGGCGATGACCCTAAATTTACCCAGCCTACCCTGTATGCCTTAATTGACAAGCATCCCAACCCCAGGGAAGTGTATGTGAAATACCTGCTGGAACACGGGGAGCCGGAAGCGCAGGAGCTGGCGAAGGGTATGGAAAAAAAGTTCTGGGATGATTTGCAGGATCGCCTGGATGAAGTGAAACAAAATCCATTGCCTTATACTTATCAGCAGCCAGACAAGTGGTGGAAGCAGTTAAGGAAAGCTACAGATGAGGATTTTGAACAGTCGCCGGTTACCGCTATCAGTGGTGAAAATTTTACCACCATTTTTAATGCGATGATGAAGTGGCCGGAAAATTTTACCCCGCTTCGCAAAGTGGAAAAGATCATCCATGAAAAAATAAAGCTGTTTGATAATGAGAAAAAATTAGACTGGGCTACAGGTGAGCTGCTGGCTTATGGCAGTATTTTGCTTGATGGTAAAGATGTGCGTATGAGCGGACAGGACATTTGCAGGGGTACCTTCTCACACCGTCATGCCGTTTTGCAGGATGAAAAAACAGATCAGCCTTACAACCGGCTTAGCGCCATACCCGGGGCCAAAGGAAAATACAGGATATTCAATTCTTTTTTAAGTGAATATGGGGTACTGGGGTTTGAGTATGGCTTCGGACTGGCAAACCCTAATGCGCTTGTAGTATGGGAAGCGCAGTTTGGCGATTTTTGTAATGTGGCGCAACCCATGATTGATCAGTTCATTTCATCGGGCGAGGAAAAATGGAACAGGATGAATGGGATAACCATGCTGTTACCCCACGGGTACGAGGGGCAGGGGCCGGAGCATAGTTCCGGCAGGATGGAAAGGTTTTTACAAATGTGCGCTGAATTGAATATGGTGGTTACCAATGTTACAATCGCTTCAAACTTCTTCCATGCATTGCGCAGGCAGGTGGCATGGCCTTTCCGGAAACCATTGATCAATTTTTCGCCTAAAGCCAACCTGCGTCATACAGGCAGTTATTCATCTGTTGAGGAATTTACCAGCGGAAGGTTCAGGGAAGTAATTGATGATCCGTTTACGGACAATGCCGCAGGAGTAAAAAAAGTTATTTTTTGTTCAGGTAAAATATATTTTGACCTTGCCGCAAAACAACAAAAAGACAACAGGAAAGATGTGGCGCTGGTAAGGGTAGAGCAGCTATATCCCCTGCCTTTCAAACAATTATCCGCCCTGTATGGCAGGTATAATAAAGCAATATGGTACTGGGTGCAGGAAGAGCCGCTGAATATGGGCGCCGCTTCTTTCCTGCAAATGAATCTTAATACCGGTTTGCGGCAATTGGGCCTGCCTGAAATGAATTATGGTGTGATCAGCAGGGAAAGCAGTGCCTCTCCCGCCACCGGTTTCAGCAAAATACATGCACAGGAACAGGGAGAAATTATTGAAACGGCATTTTCCATTTAACTTTATACCAAGGATAAATCAGCATAAACTGAAAAAACATGATTGACATCAAGGTTCCGGCAGTAGGAGAATCTATAAGCGAAGTTACTTTATTAAAATGGGTAAAGCCCGATGGCGCGTATGTAGAGAGAGATGAAGTGATTGCGGAGCTGGAAAGTGAAAAGGCTACATTTGAGGTGAATGCTGAAAAAGCGGGGATATTAAAAACCGAGGCCAAAGAGGGCGATACCATTACGATCGGGTCGGTGCTGGCTACAATAGACGAACAGGCTGCTAAACCGGCGGATACAGCAGTTGTTGCTCCTTCAGCAAATGAAAAACCGGAAGAGAAAGGGGCACCTGCAGCTTCAAAACCGGTTGAAGAAGCCAAAGCTGCGGGCAAGGGAAAAATAGAAGTGAAAGTGCCTGTTGTGGGCGAATCTATAAGTGAGGTTACTTTATTGAAGTGGGCGAAAAGCAATGGCGATCTGGTTAGACGTGATGAAGTGATTGCGGAGTTGGAAAGCGAAAAAGCTACTTTTGAGCTCAATGCGGAAGAAGCGGGCCAACTGGCTACATCGGTAAAAGAAGGCGATACCATTAAAATAGGGGATGTTATAGCTGTTATTGATACAGATATTGCCGTACCCGCTGAACAAGCGGCCGCCCCGCAAAAAACTACTGTTGCGGAAGCAAAACCTGCCGCTCAGCCTGCAGCAACGCATGCTTCGGATGTAAAAGCCACCCCCGTGGCGGCTGCTATTATAGCCGATAAAAAAATTGATCCTGCAACCATAACCGCCAGCGGAACTGCCGGCAGAATCGTAAAAGGCGATGTGCTGGCCGCTTTGGCCAATCCGGGCAAAAAAGCTTTCGATGGTCAGGAGCTGTTTACCCGTAACGTACGCACGCAAAAAATGACCAACCTGCGTAAAACGATCAGCAGGCGGCTGGTGGAATCAAAGAACACGACTGCTATGCTTACCACTTTTAATGAAGTGGATATGACCCGCATTATGGAGGCCAGGAAAGCATATAAGGATAAATTTAAGGAAACGCATGGGGTAGGTTTGGGCTTTATGAGCTTTTTTGCGAAGGCATGTGCTATCGCATTGTCTGAATGGCCGGCCGTAAACGCCAATTTAGACGGTGATGAGCTGGTATACCATGATTACGCGGATATCAGCATTGCTGTGAGCACGCCGCGCGGACTAACCGTTCCGGTTATACGAAATGTTGAAAGCCTGAGTATGGCCGATATAGAAAAAAAAGTGATAGAGCTGGCTAATAAGGCCCGCGACAATAAGTTAAGCATGGAAGAGCTGCAGGGCGGAACCTTTACCATTACCAACGGGGGTGTATTTGGTTCATTAATGAGCACTCCTATTATCAATTTGCCGCAGGCGGCCATACTGGGTATGCATAAAATACAGGAGCGCGCCATGGTTATAAACGGGCAGGTGGTTATAAAGCCCATGATGTATGTTGCACTGAGCTACGACCATCGCATTATTGACGGGAGAGAGTCGGTGAGCTTCCTGGTACGTGTAAAAGAACTGCTGGAGAGTCCGGAATTGCTGCTATTAGGCAAAGATCCCGTAAAAACATTGCTGGAATTATAAAACTGTAAACCTGCTTCCTTATATGAACCCTAAATCACTACTGGTACTGCTGACCGGCATCCTTTTCTTTATTTCCTGCAGCAAAGAAGCATCTTTTGAAAAAAAGAGGGCCGACACTGACAACAAAGGCCCGCTGCTGGTAAAAGTAACGATGCAGCCTGCTGATGCTATGTATACCGGTGTAATTACGCTGACGTACGACAATAATAAAAAGCTGGCCAATATAAAAAGCAAGCTCGAAGGGGAAGTGGACGAACCTTATATAGAGCAGGAAATTGTTTACTCTCGAAACAGTAAAGGCGTTATAGAACGTTTGGTTCAAATTGAGGATATTTATGATAAGGACGGCAACCTCCTGCTGAAGGAAACTGCAACGCTGAACCTGCATTTTACCGGAAGCGGACAATACACGCATGGTATCCGAACTTTTTCAAACAGTGCCGGGGTAAGAGACAGTATTATTTACACATATAACAACAAAGAACGCATAGCACAGGTTAAAGTGCTCAGGAAAGCGTCCAATAGCAATGTGTACGCCGATGAGCAGGTTACCGGCTACACCTATGATGCAAAGGAAAATATTTCGCTGATGACGATCCAGTTTGCCGATTATGGTGTGCTGAACCCGCCTCAGGCTATCAGTTTTCAATACAATGATAAACTTTCACCTATGAACTTTGGTGATGAATCACTTTTAAACGGATTTATCATGGATGGATTTAACTCGCCCCATTGCCTCACGGGTATCAGCGATGTTACGGAGCCGGATAATTCCTGGAATATGAGCTACGAATACAATGATCTGAATAAGCCTGTAAAGGGTGTGTACCATAATCCCGTAACGCAGGAAAAGATGAATTACGCCTATTTTTATCAATAACCTTCTCTTTCGCATTTAATTATTCATTTTTGCAGGGTGAGCAGGTATCATTCTTATGTCAACACTTCCGTTGAAATTGTCAGGCGCTATACCGGCGGTGAGCCACTGGCCGTATTCCTGGGATCTTTTTTTGCAGCCGGTAAAAAATACGGGTCAAAAGACAGGAAGCAGATCAGCCATCTGTGCTATTGTTATTATCGTACGGGAAAAATGTTCCCGGCCAATATTCCCGCGGGCAGCGATACTTTACAGGGGTATATATTAGCAGGGTTATTTTTATGCAGTTCGCAGCCAAATGAAATGCTGCAGCAGTTAAGCCCGGAATGGAATGAAAAGGTGCATCTTTCTATAGAAGAGAAATATGAGATATTACATAAAAACCTTAATGGCACCAGTAGCCCATCATTCACCATTCACCCTTCACCATTCACCCCTCATTACTCACCGCTCCCTGTTTTTCCCTGGAAAGCAGCGTTGAGTGAAGGAATAGATCATTCCCTCTTTTGCCATTCTTTTTTTATGCAACCCGATCTGTTTATCCGTATCCGTGCCGGTTATAAGACAGCAGTACAGCAAAAATTAGATGCTGCTAATATACCGTACCGGTTCATGAATGAATATTGCATTGCGCTTCAAAACAATACCAAATTAGATGCGGTAATTGAAACCGGTAAAGAAGCCGTGATACAGGATTACAGCTCGCAGCAGGTAGCTGAATTCCTGAAGCCGTTGCGGGGAGATAAAAGGCTGAAGGTGTGGGACTGCTGTGCGGCCAGCGGCGGAAAATCCATACTGGCAATGGATGTACTGAAAAACATAGAGCTTACGGTATCGGATATACGAAAATCCATGCTTGTCAACCTGGAAAAGCGTTTTGCCGCTGCCGGTATAAAATCGTACACTGCCAAAGTAATTGATCTCACTATTCACCCTTTATCCTTCACCCTTCACCACTTACTTTTTGATCTTATTATTTGCGATGCCCCCTGCTCCGGCAGCGGCACCTGGGCACGAACGCCTGAGCAACTGTATTTTTGGAAGGAAGAAAATATATTGCATTATACCACGCTTCAAAAAAAGATCCTTACTAATATTGTTCCATTTATAAAACCCGGCGGACACCTGTTGTATATTACCTGTTCGGTTTTTAAAGAGGAAAACGAAGCAATGGTAAATGAAATAAAAGAAAAGTTTAAGCTTCAGTTATTGAAGATGGAAGTGCTGAAAGGATATGATAAAAAGGCCGATACTTTATTTGCTGCACTGTTAACCTTGCCCAAATAAATATCAAATTCGAAGAAGAAAATCCGAAATCCGAAAAAGCGCCAAGAACCAAATCACAAAAAACAAATAAATCTCAAAGGCAAAAATCCGAAGAAGCTGTCAGATCAGCTATGAGCAAAGAAGGAGTATTCATTCTGCTGTTAGTAGGGAAATCCCCTTGCAACCTGAACCCTGTAACCTCCGCTACTTCATCAACCGCACGATGCGCTTGTTTCCTCCATCGGAGTAGCTGAGCCAGTAAATGCCCTGCGGCAGGTGGGCCAGGTTGTTGAATGCTATAAATTGAATCACACCGGTTTGTGTATCCGTTGTTTTTGCAAGTATTTTCTTACCGGCGGTATTGTATAAAGAAAAAGAAGCTTTGCCATTTACTTTTGGTTTAAGCAATAGGGTAAAACTGCTGGTGAAAGGAACAGGGTATGCTTTCAGCCAGTCGTTGTTCAGTATGCGTTCGGCATTTTGCAATTGCCTTTTTCTGTCTAATATTTCGTATGCGATACGCATATTGGGAATGCCATAGCCCACGCGATCGTCCGGGTTGTTGTATTGATCGGCGCTTCTTTGCACGGCATCAAAAATGACAGCATTGGTAAATTCCGGGAATGCCTGCCACAGGCAGGTGATCAAACCTGCCAGGTTGGGATTGGCAACGGAAGTACCGCTGGCGCTTGCTGGATTACCATCTGTGCCGGCAATTACGGTTCCCCATCCCACGGAAGCAACATTGGGCTTTATTCTTCCATCATAAGCAGGTCCGTAACTTGAAAATCCCGCTACCTGTTTGTTGGCATTTACTGCACCAATAGCCAGCACGTGCTCACCATCTGCCGGAGCTATAATATAATGCCAGCTATCGGTGCCCGAATTACCCGCGCTGTTGGTAACGAATATTCCTTTTTTTACCGCCATTTCCGCGCCTCTTGTAATAATGGTGCTGTGCCCGTTCATGTCGGCGTACGTATGGTTTAAAGCGGGGTTGGTAAACGTATTGTATCCCAGCGAAGAGGTAATCAGGTCAACCCCGAGGCTATCGGCCCTTTCCGCCGCAGCCACCCAGTTCTGTTCTTCCACCGGGTATTCCGTAGCCACATCTTCTGTTCTGAATAAATAAAAATTTGCTTTGGGCGCCGTGCCTACCAACAACCCGGGGCGGTTGGCGGCGATGGTAGAAAAACATACCATTCCGTGCGAATGTTCCTCTGTTACGCTGCTTTTATTGGCAACAAAATCCCAGGTGCCCAATACCTGGTTATTCAGCCGTACGCTGTCGAATGCGGGGTTGGTATCGTAATGGTAAAAGCCCGCGTCTAAAATGGCAATGGTCATGCCTTCACCCCGGAAGCCCTTATTATGTAAGAATGCTCCTTCGTGTATATTAACCTGCGCATACATATTACCGTAACTATAGTAATCGTTGCCACCCTGTACAATATGGCTCCTTTTTACCGGAAAAATCATTTCGCTGAATTTATCTTCTTCATCCTTTTCCCTGCCCGAAACCCTTGGTGCAATACCCGAAACAGCGTGTACAAAAGAAAAGCCGTTTATATTTTGTAATGCAGCCGGATCGGTGGTTTGTATTAATACCTGGTTCAGCCATTTGGAAACATTCAGTATACTCACGGTTCCGGCATTATAAATGCTGTCGAGATAAGCCGGGTTAACCGGAAGGTCTGAACTGTCAATGGTAATCTGCTGTCTTGTTCTTCTTTCGACAGACTTGGCCGATAAATAGCCGGCAGGGTTATGAAGTGAATAAGGATTGTTGTTCTTATCTTTTAAAACAATGATATACCTCGAAGATTGTGCAGGAGCATCCTTTAGTACAAATGCCAGGAAAAAAATCAATAAAGGTGCTATTGTTTTCATAGAACAGGATTGATAATCCTTAGTTGTGTTCAATCATCTTTAGTTTAATACCATAGCCATCGTAGGAATAACGGCTGGCAATAGTATCGCATTTCATATAGCCATCAAGCGTTTCGGCAAGTAAATCGCAATCTACGTCATACGGGCAGGGTGTATCTGGTTGCCCTTCAACAATTACACGGCAATTGCCGAGGGTATTGTTTTTTTGATAGAGCCAGTAAAAAAAATCTTTATAAATGAGGCCAATGTTTTTTCCATATACTTCCACGCTGTAGTTTTTTGAAGCCACATTGTTGGGAAACAGTTCCGGGTCGCCTGTAATTTCATCCGATTGTAATACGGTTACAGTATGCTCCACAGTTTTGTTGCCAATAAGATAAGGCTGCCCTACATTAATGTAATTATATTCCCACGATTTCAGGTAATCCAGGTCGCCATCAGCATTTATATAGCTATTGCCCTGCCAGAAATAGTTCTCCCTCACGGGAGATTTTAATTTTATAAAACGAAGATTGTTCTCAACGTATTCAATAGAATTAGGTAGTGGCGTTACCATAAATGTAGCAATATCTGTCCATGGCTTTAGCCCTGCAGAATCCCTGATCATTCTGCGAATGCGAAAAGCGGGGCGTTCCAGGTTATCCGTTATTTCGGCATCCACTATATCTTTTACCTGGTAGCTATGGATTTCTTTAGTGGTTTCGAAGTTGGTAAATATGGTAGAGTCTAATTGGTATACAATATATTTTCCTACCTGGATGGGATAGTAATCTATAACGGGCACTACGGTAAAAGCATCCGTTTCCCTTTTGCAAAACTGCAGGCTTAAAAAAAGAGGTATCGCCAGAACAAGAAAAAAATATTTATGGCTTTTGTGCATACACAAAGATTAGAAAAAAGCTTTATTACAGGCAATCCAAACAGGCATAAGGTTGCTTATACCCGTTAAAATTAAAAATCGGAAAGTTTCTTTCCGATTGCTAACGTTTTGACTATCTTTTTATTGCAGGGTGGCTATCAGCGGCCATCAGCAAAAAGCAAGCACAGGAGCTATCAGATAGAACTACCAACGATGGGTCGGGGGCTTTCACTTTTCACCATTCACTTTTTACCTCTTACATGTGCAATCAGCTATCCGTGAGCCAAAAACGACTAATGATGGGCCTGGCACTTCTTACCACTCACCACTTACTACTTACCACTTACTACTTACCACTCCCTACTCACCCCTCATGATCACTCCCCCGCCAATCACATCATCGCCTTCGTAAAATACGGCGCTTTGTCCCGGGGCAATACCTTTTACATGATCATAAAAGCTAACCTGTATACCTTTTTCATGGTTATACAGCGCAGCAAGCGCGCCCTGGTCTTTATACCGGATTTTGGTTACGGCTTCCATCCCGTCGGTTATGCCGTTGTATTTTAACCAGTTGAGCTTGCCCACCAGCATTTCCTGCCGGTTCAGGTTGTTTTCATCACCCAAAACAACGGTATTGGTTTCCGGTATAATTTGCGTAACATAGGCGGGCCTGCCCAATGCTATATCCAGTCCTTTGCGCTGTCCAATGGTATAAAAGGGGTATCCTTTATGCTGCCCTATGATTTTCCCGGTTGCATCTACAAAGTTGCCCCCGTTTACCCTTTCCTCCAGCCCGTTTACTCTTCTTTTCAGGAAGCCGCGGTAATCGTTATCCGGCACAAAGCAAATTTCATAGCTTTCGCTTTTTTTAGCCAGTTCGGGATAGCCGTAGTCCAGCGCCATTTGCCTGATCTCCGTTTTACGGTATTTGCCCAGCGGCAGCATGGTACGGCTCAACAGATCCTGCTGCAGGCCCCACAGCACATAGCTCTGGTCTTTGGTTTCATCTGCGCCTTTGCTGATATAGTACCGCCCGTTGGAGTGCTGATGAATATTACCATAATGACCTGTAGCAATAAATTCACAATCCAGGGCATCGGCCCTCTTTAAAAGGGCTCTCCATTTAATATGGGTATTACACATTACGCAGGGGTTGGGCGTGCGTCCGGCAAGGTATTCTTCCACGAAGTTTTCTATTACCGCATCGCCGAATTCGCTGCGGATATCGAGTATAAAATGCGGGAATCCATGTTCCACTGCTGCCATGCGGGCATCGTTAAAGCTATCCACATTGCAGCAGCCGGTTTCTTTTTTGCTGCTGCCTGCACTGGCATAATCCCATGTTTTCATGGTAATGCCCACAACTTCGTATCCTTCGTCGTGGAGCATAAGCGCTGTAACCGTACTGTCTATACCGCCGCTCATTGCCACCAGAACTTTTCCTTTACGGCTCATAATAATTATAAATTAGCCTGCAAAAATACGGAAAAAGCGGCATAGCCGCCTTCGCGGGCTTTTGTTTGCTTTTGTTCCTGATTCTAATGCGTATATTGTATTTTCCGCTGGAAAGAGGCATGGTATAGAATGACGCAAACGATTGATATGCTTCAAGTACATGCTGATAATAAACTGGTAATGCTAAACATGTATAATTTACAGGGCCTTTTATTTACTTAGCGGAAATATTTTAAATGAACCATTAAGTTTGTTATATGAAACATTACGCGACATTTATATTATTGATGAGCCTTTGCCTGGGCAGCTTTGCCCAAAACAGCAAAAAAGCCATTTTCGTTATCGTTGACGGCATATCCGCCGATGTAATTGAAAAATTGAACACACCCGCTTTGGATGCCATTGCCAAAGAAGGCGGTTATACGAGGGCGCATGTGGGCGGTGAAAAGGGCGGTTATTCGGAAACCCCTACCATTTCGGCAGTTGGTTATAATAGTTTGCTCACCAGCACCTGGGTAAACAAGCACAATGTGTGGGATAACGATATTGCCGCTCCTAATTATAATTACTGGACCATCTTCCGTTTTTTTGAAACACAATATCCCCAAAAGAAAACAGCTATATTTTCCAGTTGGGAAGATAACCGTACCAAATTGGTGGGAGAAGGGCTGCCTGCTACCGGGAATATAAAACTAGATTATCATTTCGACGGGCTGGAACTGGATACCGTAAATTATCCTCACGATAAGGGCAGGGATTTTATGCATCGTATAGACGAATCCGTTGTGAATAACGCAGTGGAGCATATTAAAAAAGAAGCGCCTGATCTTTCCTGGGTATACTTGGAGTATACAGATGATATGGGACATATGTATGGTGACAGTGAACAGTTTTATAAAGCGGTGGCAATGATGGATGACCAGATAGGAAGACTGTGGCAGGCTATCCAATACCGCAAACAAAATTTTAAAGAAGACTGGGTGATCTACATTACAACAGATCATGGGCGCGATGCACAGTCCGGGAAAAATCATGGGGGTCAGTCGGACAGGGAAAGAAGCACCTGGATTGTAACGAATGCCAAAGGATTGAATCATTATTTTAAAACGGGCAACCCGGGTGTGGTAGATATCATGCCTTCCATTGCTGCATTTTTAAACATCTCCATACCCCGCGAACAGTTAATGGAAATTGACGGCGTGGCTTTAACCGGAAAATTGTATGCCACCACCGCTGATATGTCGCTGCTGAACAATAAGCTGCGCATTACATGGAAGGCGCTTGAAAAGAAAGGAAACGCGAAGATCTGGCTGAGCACAACCAATCATTTTAAGGAAGGAGGAAAAGATGAATATACCTTACAGGCTACGGTGCCTTTGGCAAAGCAGGAAGCGGTAATAGATGTAAGCAAACTGCCTTCCTCTTTTTACAAAGTAGTGATTGAAACACCGGGTAATATGCTGAACAGGTGGGTAGCAGAGCGGAAGTGAGCGGTCGGTACGCGACGTAAAGAGCGTCAGACCGCATCTGAAAAAGCACCAAAAGACAAATCACAAGAACCAAACAAAATCCAAATTTTAAATCCGAAGGTTCAAATCCGAAACTCGAAGGAGCAATCAGATTTGAGCTATGGGTAGTACAAAAGAAGGGGTATGCATACTATCATTAGTGATAAACTCACCTGATACCTGACTGCTGATAGCCCAATTAACACTTCAAATTTTTACCATGCCGGACATCTCAAAACGAAAATTTATCTTTTTAGTTTTTCTTTTAGCAGCAGGCTCATGTAAAGTGCAGCGTGTGGCTTCTGTTCCTACTAATGCTGCAACACTGGTTACACAGGGCCCGTTATGGGGAGCGGTGTGGCAGCAAAGAGCTTCCGAATATAAAGCGCTGTGCTACCAGGCCTATAATACGGCAAGAATGCAGTTGGATATTTTATTGCAGCAGTCTTACAGCAAGCCCATAGCGTTAGTAACCGACATTGACGAAACCATATTAGACAACAGTCCCTACCAGGTGCATATCGCCTTAAAGAATGAAGAGTACGCGGACGCTTCGTGGATGGAGTGGACAAAAAGAGTGGATTGCGATACCGTACCCGGCGCCTTATCTTTTTTTAAGTATGCTAAAAGCAGGGGCGTGGATGTATTTTATATTACCAACCGCCTGGAAGCTGAGCGGGATGCTACTTTAAAGGATATTCAGCGCTGGGGTTTCCCCGATGCGGTTAACAGCCACCTTACTTTTAAAACCACCACTTCCGGCAAGGAGCCACGCCGGCAAACCGTTGCGGATACACACGAGATCATTATGCTCTTTGGCGATAACCTCAGCGATTTCAGCGCAGTTTTTGATAAGCAGCCTACTGATACCCGCAATGCCGCCACGCGTGATAATGCAGCCCTCTTCGGCACAAAGTTTATTGTACTGCCCAATGCCATGTATGGCGACTGGGAAGGGATGCTATACCAATATAAACACACACTTCCTCCTGCAACGAAAGACAGCATTATTATAAGTGACCTGAAAAAATATTAAAGGTTGCCAACCTCGCTGTTTACGAAATCGTTTGCGTTCGTATGTCTGCTTTATATATAATGTTTAAAGCAAAGATTTCCTGCCTGGGTTGATGCAGGTTGCGTAGAAAACAGTAATTTGTTTCCGCATGCAAGACGAACTGCAATTACAATACTGGGTTGAGCAGGTTGCCTTATTTAATGACCAGGCAGCATACGAAAAAATATTCCTTCATTTCAATGACGGACTATACCATCTTGCCCGTTCCTTTGTAAAAGATGAACAGGTTGCTGAAGAAATTGTTTCCGATACCTTTATTAACCTGTGGCGCAACCGTATGCGGCTGCTTGAAATAGAGAACCTGAAAGTGTACCTCTATGTGTCGGTGAAAAATCTCTCTATTAAATATCTCAGTCGCAATAAACCCCGGGTTGATTTTGATTTGAACAACATATTGTTGCAGCATGTGGCAGGCACAAGTCAGAATCCGGAGGATCTGATGGTTTCAAAAGAAGTGCTTAAATCCATACACGCGGCTATTGAAAACCTGCCGCCTAAATGCAGGCTTATTTTTAAGCTGGTAAGAGAAGACGGGTTAAAGTATAAGGAAATTGCACAAATACTTAATATTTCTGTAAAAACGATTGATGCGCAAATGGCTATTGCCGGAAAACGCATTGTACAGTCGCTCAGCTTTCTCATCCGTAAATAATTTTCTTTTTTTCCCGGTCCTTTTAGGGGATTTTTTTGATTTTAGGTTCTTTTAATCATTCAAAAGAACCTTTACGTGAATGTCGTATAATAAAATCTGGCAACTGGTTGCCCGCAAATTATCCGGTGAGGCATCCCTTGATGAGCTAAAAGAGTTGGAACACCTGTTACAGGAGTATCCTGAAATTGCCTATAAAGTGGATATCTACTGCCAATATTTCGACAATCCTTCCAGCCAGGTTTACCGCACAGACGAAGCAAAAAGAAGGTCGTTAGAACAGTTCCGGTTACAGTTTAACCGCGAATTTAATAATGAATCTGAAGCCGTTCCGTTGCCGCTAACGTATAATAGTGGTGCGGCTATGCACGGTATAAAAAAATGGATGGCGGTTGCTGCGGGTCTGATAACTATAGCGGCAACGGTTTTTTTTATGACCGGAAGGGAAAAGGGAAATGCAGGGATTGCGCAGCATAAGATAAATGAAGTAAATACCATGCCCGGAACGCGATCTAAAACGGTACTCCCCGATGGCACAATAGTATGGTTGAACAGTGATAGCCGGATTAGCTATAATGCTGATTTTGGTAAAAATGAAAGAGAAGTCACCCTTACCGGGGAAGCTTTTTTTGATGTAGCTCATAATGAGTCGGTTCCCATGATTGTGCACGCTAAAACGGTTAGTATTCTTGTAAAAGGTACGGCGTTTAATGTACGCAGTTACCCCGGGAGCGATAAAGTGCAAACTTCCCTGCTGAGGGGTTCCATTGAATTAACGACTAAAGACCGTCCTGAGCAGAAAATACTCCTGAAACCCAATGAAAAAATAACCATTGATGTACAGGAAAATAGGCCTGCTGCGAACAATGATATACCGGCTCCGTCTGCAGGTACGTATAATGGGAATAAGAAAATATATCATATTGATTCACTGAAGCAAAGTACGCTGGCAGATGTAATACCGGAAGTGTCATGGATAGAAAACAGGCTGGTGTTCGATAATGAACCGTTTACAGATGTAATAGACAGAATGGAAAAATGGTACAATGTGGATATCATTCTCACCAACCAGCACCTGGGAGGAAAAAATTTTTCAGGTGTATTTGAAAAAGAAAACATTGCCGAGGCATTATCGGCGCTCCAGATCATTAATTATTTTGATTTCGAAATAATGGGAAGAAACGTTATCATCAAATAAATTAATAACCAAAAAGGATATGCTTATGACATGAACCAATACCCCTCTCCATGAAAAAGAGAGATGCTGTTACATCTCCCTTTATTAGTTAAATCCGGTGCAGGTTTTCTTAACGCGATCACCTGTACCTATTATTAAACTTAAGAAAGTAAAATTATGAAAAAATTGATTGTATCCCAATCAAATGGGGATACGTGTCCAAAATTTCACAAACTGCTTATTGTCATGAAATTAACTGCAATATTATTAATTGTAGTATGTCTCCAGGCCTCTGCAACCGGGTATTCTCAAAATGATGTGAGTATTTCGGTGAAAAATGTTGAATTGAAGAAGTTATTCAGTATGCTTCAGAAGAGCACGACCTACCGGTTCCTGTATGAAGATAAGCAGTTGCCGGCAAACGTGAGGGTAGATGTAGCAGTGGAGAAGGTATCTATTCAAACCCTGCTGAATGACGTATTACGCAATACCTCATTACATTACAGGGTACTGAACAACAACCTGGTAGTGCTGAGCAATGCTGCAGTAAATGAAATCATGAGCAGCATTATCAAAGGCCGGATAACCGATGAAACAGGGCAGCCGTTACCGGGTGTAAGCATCCGTATCAAAGGCAGCACTTCGGGGGTATCTACAGGAGCTGATGGCACATTTACTATAGAAGCGCCGCTGAACAGCGTGCTGGAAATTTCATTCATTGGCTACCTGACGCAGGAATATACAATAAAGAAGGATGACACCATCAGTTTGCAACTGCTACCCGGCGATAAGAACTTAGACGAAGTAGTGGTGGTAGGTTTTGGTACGCAAAAGAAGGTAAACCTCACAGGGGCTGTTGATATGATCACCGCCAAGCAGCTCGAAAGCAGACCCTTAACCAGTTTGGGTGCCGGTTTGCAGGGTTTGATCCCTAATCTTAATATCTCTATTTCTAACGGGAGAGCAACGACCAGTCCGGCTTTTAATATTCGTGGTTTTACCAGCATTAATGGGGGAGAACCTTTAATTATTGTAGACAATGTGCCTTTCACTATGGACGAAGTATCCAGGCTCAACCCTAACGATATTGAAAGCGTATCTGTGTTAAAAGATGCTGCGTCTGCTGCTATTTACGGGGCACGTGCATCTTTTGGAGTGGTGCTCATTTCCACTAAGACTGCGAAAGGAAATAAACTAAATGTAGCAGTAAATTCCTTTATGGCTATCAGAACGATCGGCAAGCTACCGGAATTGGTTACTGACCCTTACCTAGTGATGGAGAATAAACATGAGGCAGGGCGTCCCCTTTATAACCTTTTCCCGGAGGCTGCACGTGCATACGCCAAGCAAAGGTCGGAGGATCCTTCATTACCCGCTGTAATACTCAACCCCGCAAACCCCGACTACTGGTTATCTACCGGCTCTACCAATTGGTTGGACGAAGCTTATCACAAAACAGGTCCTACTTATAATACAAACCTGAGTGTTTCTAAACGCGCTGATAAAATGTCCTATTATTTATCGGCCGATTATTACAGGCAGGATGGTATGTTGAAATATGGCAACGACATTTATAACCGGTACAATCTCCGGGGTAAAATTGATCTGAATATTACCCGGTGGCTCGACATCTCTAACAATACACTCATAACCAGCAGTGATTATGATGCACCGGTATTGATGGATGCTGATTTTTTCTGGAATGTAAACAGGCAGAGTTCTTTGGACGTTCCCAAAAACCCTGATGGTTCCTGGAGCTATGTCGGTGGTTCACTATTGGGAAGAATGCAGGAAGGCGGTCGTTCTAAAAACAGGCTGAATGAATTTCAGACTACTTTTTCTGCAAACATTTCATTGATCAAAGGCGTTTGGGATATCAAAGGCGATGCAACCATTAGAAGAGGTAGCGGGTTGACAAGGTCTTATGATATTCCTATTCCTTACAAAACCGGCCCTAATATCCCCGTGGCTTATACCGGTGCTACTACTAGCTGGGCACAAAACAATACTTTAAGCAATCGGTACAATGTGTACAATGTATATACCAATTTTTATAAAAATATTGGCAATCATTTTGTACAGGGGCTGGTAGGTTATAACCAGGAGTATAGAATTGTTACGGATTATACCGCCAGAAGAAATAATATTATTTCTACTTCCTTACCATCCATAGGGCTCAGTACAGGTACAATGACCCAAAATGAAACGATCACCGATTGGGCAATGCGCGGCGTTTTTTACCGCTTAGGCTATAATTATAAGGCACGTTATCTGCTTGAATTGAATGGACGCTATGATGGCTCATCGAGATTTCCGGGAGATAGACGTTGGGGTTTCTTTCCCAGCGCTTCCGCAGGTTGGGTAATATCGGACGAGGCGTTTTTTAAAGGCATAAATAAAGCCCTTTCTCTTGATATGTTTAAAATAAGGGCTTCATACGGAAGCCTGGGTAACCAAACTTTTAGTTATAGTAATACCTTCCCTTACTATGACTCTTATCCCTACCTGCCTATTTTACCTACCGGACAAGCCAACATCATATTGGGTTCTACCAAACCTACAATTGTGAGCAGCCCCAAACCTGTATCTGATAATTTTAGCTGGGAAAGCATTGCAAGTGTAAACTTTGGTGTAGACCTTTCCATGTTCAACAACCGGTTTAATGTAAACTTTGATAAGTATACCCGGTATACAAGAGATATGCTGATACCCGGACAGGAACTTCCTGCTGTTTTTGGCGCTGACGCTCCTACTGAAAATAATGGCGATCTTAGAACCAAAGGCTGGGAATTACGCTTGAACTGGAGAGATAATACCATGCTGGCAGGTTCGCCATTCTGGTATAACCTCACCTTTACTTTAGCCGACAATCGTTCATGGATTACAAAATATGATAACCCCACAAAATATCTTGGTAATACATATGGCAACTATTACGAAGGAAGAGAGATAGGTGAAATATGGGGGGCTGAAATTGCCGGTTATTTTAAAGATGAGCAGGAAATAGCGAGTTCCCCCAACCAACGAGAATTTGGTGAAGACGATCAGGGGTATAATTTCTATCCCGGAGACCTGAAGTTCGTTGACCTGAATCATGACGGTAAGATTAATTATGGCGACAGAACCGTGGATAACCCCGGCGATATGCATATCGTTGGTAACAAGAGTGCCCGCTATCCCTATGGCATTGATCTTTCTGCTGGTTGGCAGGGAATTGATTTGCGTGTTTTTATGCAGGGTATTGGTAAGAGAGACTGGTATCCCGGTAATTCAAATGTTTACTTCTGGGGCATTTACGCGCAACCCTGGACCAATGTAACCACGTTGAATCTGGATCACTGGACGCCTGAAAACCCCAATGCATATTTCCCTGCTGTACGGGCCTATACTGCAGAAGATGCATTATCGCCACTGGCAAAACCTAATAAAAGGTATATGCAGAATGGCGCTTATATGCGTGTTAAAAACGTAACAGTGGGTTATGCTTTACCAGAGTCATTATTACAACGGTTAAAGCTGAGCAAAGTGCGTTTTTACTTTAGTGCAGAAAATATTTTTGAAATATCGCATCTGAAAGTAAAACTGGACCCCGAATCATTGGGCGACGGTAGCAGGCCGCAGGCGGCATATCCGTTCCAGCGTACCTACTCTTTTGGTTTAAACCTGAATTTTTAATGCACTAATTTCTTTAAGATGAAACGGAGCAAAATACATATTTCTGATATAAAAAAATGTCTATGCGAAGTTCCATCAGACCAAATTCAAAAATAAAAATTAACTGATGAAACGAATTTCATATATACTTTTAGTAGTCACTCTACTGGGTGTTTCGTGTAAAAAAGATTTTTTACAGCGCACACCCGCAACGGCTATTACCGGCAACGATTTTTTTAATACGACGGCCGACCTGGAAACCTATACCAACGGGTTATATACGCAGCAACTTCGTGCAATATGGGCAGACGTAGAGGCGGCAGATAAATTTTCAGATAACATCTCTATTTATACCGGCAGCAGCGAGATAGACAATCTTATTCGCGGAGGTGTAACACCAGGCAATACCAAGGGCTGGGACAGGGACACCTGGGGTATTTTACGCAACATCAATTTTATGCTGGATAATGTTGGTAAAACAACAGGAGACCAGGCTGTCATAAACCATTATATTGGCGTGGCAAGATTTTTCAGGGCCAACTTTTACTATGGTATGGTAAAGCGTTATGGTGATGTGCCCTGGTACTCGCATGTGCTGGGTAATAAAGAGGAAGATATGTTGCAGAAGGCCAAGGATCCACGTGCTGTGGTGGTAGATTCCATAATGGCTGACCTGGAATATGCCGTTGCGAATGTATTACCTGCACATACCAACAATACTTATGTAACCAAATGGAGTGCGTTAACATTGCTGGCAAGGGTTGCTTTACATGAAGGAACCTACCGCAAATACCATCATGAGTTGGGACTGGAATCTTCAGCGCAAACTTTTCTTCAGCGTGCTGTATCTGCCTCGCAGGAAATAATGGATAACGGTGGTTTTGACATTACCGGAACCGGGGCTGCCGGATACCGGGCGTTGTTCACGAGCAATGATCTCTCCGGGAATAAGGAAGTGATTTTTCTCCAGAAGAATAATAAAGAACAGGGCGTTGCCAATAACACACACGTTGTGTTAGACTGGCAATGGGCTTTAAGCTCCAGTTTGGCAAATGAGTTTTTAATGGCAGATGGTACACCGTTCACGTCTCAAAGTGGTTACGATACCAAAACTTTTGTAAACCTGTTTACCGATCGTGATCCGCGTTTAGCCGAAACCGTTATGCCGCCAGGTTTCGTACTAACTCCGGGTGGTAATCCTTATCTTACCCGTCCTAGTTTTGGCGGTTATCTGCAAATAAAGTTTTACCCGCGGGATGCGGCTTTGAGAGGCGGCTGGGTTTTAAACTATACAGATCTGGCCATTTTCAGGTATACGGAAGTGTTACTGACAAATGTTGAGGCAAAGGCGGAATCAGGAACGCTTAGCCAGGGAGACGTAGATGCAACTATAAACAAGCTTAGAACAAGAGTAGGAATGCCTGCATTGGATATGGCGGCTGCAAATGGTACGCCCGACACCTATCTTTCCGGTAAATATCCATTGGTTACCGGGGCAAATAAAGGCGTAATTCTTGAAATACGCAGGGAGCGCAGAGTAGAGCTGGCTTGTGAAGGCTTCCGGCTGGATGACCTGTACCGCTGGAAAGCAGGTTCACTTTTGGGGCAAAACACGGGTGGCATGTATGTGCCTGCGCTGGGTGGCTTGGATGTAACCGGTGATGGCGTGGCTGATATAGCTATTCTTCAATCCAAAGAGGATGAAAGTCCGATAGCTGGTTTGCCGGCCGATGTAAAAGAAAGAATTGTGAAATATTATCTTGCCGACGGAGCTTTTATTTTGTCTAACGGAACATCGGGTACTGTTATGTTTGCCAAGGACGTGGCACAGCCCCGCAGTTTTATTGAACCTAAATATTACTATTTCCCAATTCCTGCTTCACAGATAACATTGAGCAATAAAAAATTAACTCAACCTGCCGGTTGGGAATAAAAAAGTGTGAGACTACAAAATGCCGGTGAGATGCTCAGTTGTTTCACCGGTTTATTTTTTAACTGAAAATATGTTCATGAAAAGACGATTTTTTCTACGCAATGCGTCGCTTGCAGCGGCAGGAGCAGCAGGTGTGTCCAATATACACGCAACAGCAGCCAGGGATACTAAAGATGAATTTAAAAAACCGGTACTTACGGTTGCGCACATTACGGATGTGCATATCCGGCCGAATGACAATATTCCGCAACGGTTTAAGCAATGCCTTGAAGCGGTGAAAAAGCATAAGGTTGATTTCTTTTTGAATGGCGGAGATTCTATCCATGATGCTTCGTATGATAATGTAGAACGGGCAAGAGTAACCGAACAATGGGCGGTTTGGGATGAGTGCATGCAATCGCTGAAAGGATATGAAGTATACAGTTGTATCGGCAATCATGATCCGTGGTGGTCGGCTCCGTCAAAAGAAGATGAAATGTATGGTATACCTTATACTGTAAAACGGTTAGGCATACCACATAACTATTACAGCTTTTCGAAAAAGAACTGGCATTTTATTATCCTCGATGGCAATTACAAGAGCATTACTTTAGGAGAAGAGCAAACGGAATGGTTAAAAAAGGAACTGGAGAAAGTTCCGCAAGGTGATTTCGTACTACTGATGTCGCATTATCCCATACTAACTGTTACGAGTACCTGGGAAGGAGGGCAGCATAAAGATCATAAGGAGCTGAAGCAACTTTTTTATAAGCATAAAGACAAGGTGAGGGTTTGCTTAAGCGGTCACCAGCATTTGCTGGACAGGGCATGGTACAATGGCGTAAACTATTTTTGCAATGGTGCTATAAGTGGTTTCTGGTGGGGTAAGGGAAATGAAAAATCTGCACAACCTTATTATTACCAGGAAACGCCACCCGGGTATGCAATCATTAAACTATATGAAAATGGAGCGGTGGAGAACGGGTACATATCCGTAAATATGTAGGGTTTGGAGTTTAACAAATATATTCCTTTTTAAAAAAGTAACTATTATTGTAATAAATAGCCTTCCCAATTTAGAAATAGTTATAAAGGAATATGACAACACGACAATTACGAAAGCACTACCTGTCTGTTATGGTAGTGTTTTGTTTACTTGCGGGTGCTTTTCGTGGTAATGCCCAGGAACAAATAAAAATTTCACATGGTCCGTATTTGCAGGCGATGACCGATTCGGGCGTGTCAATAGTATGGACAACCAATAAACCTGCCACTGCCTGGGTGGAGCTGGCGCCTGATGATAGCAGTCACTTTTACCAGTCAGAGCGTCCGAAGTTTTTTTGTGCCGCTGATGGTTTGAAAAATGTAGGGACTGTTCATCAGGTAAACTTAAAGAACTTATTACCCAATACCCGTTATCGTTACCGTGTGTATAGCCAGGAGGTTTTAAAGCATGAATTTGTATATGTTCACTACGGCAATGTAGCCGCAACGGCTGTGTACCGGAAACAGCCGCTTACGTTCACTACCCATGGGAAACCGGAACCGTTTGAATTTGCAGTAGTGGATGATATTCATGAACGGAATAATGTATTGAAGCAGTTGTTAAGCCAGGTTGATCTGCCCAACACCGGTTTTGTTGTTTTTAATGGAGATATGATCAATGCCTCCATGAGCGAAGAGCAGGTATTTGGCGGCTTTATGGACACGGCAACAGCCTTATTTGCCAGCGAAATACCCATGTATTACGCAAGAGGAAATCATGAAACCCGCGGACCTTTTGCTTCAAAATTCGCTGCATATTTTCCCGGTGTGGGCGGTCATTTGTATTATATGTTTACTAAGGGTAATGCTTGTTTTATAGTGCTGGATGGGGGAGAAGATAAGCCCGATTCTGATATTGAGTATAGCGGCATTACTAACATGGATGAACACAGAACAGAACAGGCAGAATGGCTCGCCAATATGGTAAAAACAGATGCTTTTAAAAAAGCGAAGTATAAAATAGTGATCTGTCATATACCTCCTGCCGATGGATGGCATGGCAACCGGGAGATCACAAAGAAATGGGTGCCCATTTTGAATAAAGCAGGTGTGCATGTTTTTATTGCTGCGCATGAACATCGCCACCGCATCCAAAAGCCTTCTGAGTCCATAAAGTTTCCTGTTATAGTGAACTCCAATAATAATATTATTAAAGCAAGCATTTCGGAAAAGGAAGCACGCTTTCGTATTTTTGATACGGCAGGCAAGCTGGTTGATGAATTGATTATTCCCTAAAGAAACATCAGATTATATACCTGCTATTGCTGATTTCAGTTAAAATAATCATTGATCACCAACAATATTCATTTGATGAAGAATAAGAAATTTTTTCCGCTTTCATTTTTAGCGATCCTGCTGGTTTCCTGCGCCGGCACAAAATATACTCAAAAAATGGTGCTGAGTTGGGAAGAAAATTTCAACCAGCTTAATGGTTTCGATACAACCCGGTGGTCGAAAATACCAAGGGGAACCCCGGACTGGCAAAAGTATATGAGCCCTTTTGATTCCTGCTATGCCATGCGTGACGGTAAATTAATTTTGCGTGGTATCGTTAATAATAGCCTGCCCAACGATACTGCCACGTATTTAACAGGCGGTGTATACACAAAAGATAAGGTGGGCTTTGGCTTTGGCCGACTGGAAATATATGCAAAGCTGAATGGAGCACGTGGTGCGTGGCCGGCTTTCTGGTTGTTATCGCAGGGCATGAAATGGCCGGATGGCGGCGAGATAGATATTATGGAAAGATTGAACTTTGATTCTATCGCTTATCAAACGGTACATTCTCATTATACCTATAACCTGGAAATGAAGGAACCGAAGCAGGGAGCAACCGGGGTTATCAATCCCGATGACTTTAATAATTACGCTGTGGAGCTGCACCCGGACAGCTTAGTTTTTTTCATCAATAATAAAAGAACGTTCGCTTATCCCCGTATTCAAACAGACAAAGAAGGGCAATTTCCTTTTGATCAGTATAAGTATTACCTGTTGCTGGATATGCAGTTGGGCGGCGGCTGGGTGGGTAGCGTTGATGCCGCAGATCTGCCTGTTGAAATGGAAATTGACTGGGTGAGGTTTTATGCTTTTAAGCAAAAGCATTAGGTTTTTCTACAATTTCCTAAACAGCCACAGGAGTAGCGAGAGCATGACACTAAACAGGATCATGGTAGTAATGGGGAAATAAAAACGGAAATTTTCTTTTTCAATACGGATGTCTCCCGGCAGGCGGCCGATCCAGTGCAGCCTGTCGTGAAAAAAGTAGATCACCATGCCTGCAATGATAACCAGCACTCCTCCTGCAATGATGTATTTGCCCGTTTCAGCGTTCATTGTATAAAATTAAAAAAAGTGAGTGATGCTGCCTGCAACTGAAAAAAGAGAACCATTCCCTGAGCTACTCAAAAAATATGCGTATGGTTTGGTAAAACAAACGGTTTTGCAGATGTGCCGATTGTTTTTCGGCATAACCCTGCAGTCCCAGCAGCCCGGCAGCATTGCCTTTATTAATGGCTATTTCGAGATAGCCTGCGGCGTTAAACAGGGCCAGCTTTTCACCTTCCGGCACATCGGCATAGGTTTCGCTTATTTTATCAATTACTTCGTCTCTTTTAAAAGCAATGGTAAAGCGCCTGCCCTTTCTTTGTTCTTCAAAAGCTTCGCGGGTAATATTGATCACCACGTTTTCAAAATGATCAATAAAAATTATTTGTCCCTCCATCCAGTTTTCGCCCAGCAGCGGGCGCAGCGGGTTTTTTTCCAGTATTTCTATATCCGGAATACCGATGGTATGAATGCTTTGCCCGTTGGCGATGGCTTGGATGCTTTTTCCAAAAACGCGGGTAATGTGCAGCGCGTTTTTGGTTATGGTTTTATCCAGGGGTAGTCCGATCACCAGTTCGGGCTTACCTTCTGCGATCATCGTGAGCAGCCCGTTATCGGCGCATAAAATGTATTGCCGGTTATGAAAAGCCAGGAGCAGGTGCTCATGCCTGTTTTCAAAAAGATTTACCAGCACGATATGAAACGTAAAGTCGGGAAAATTTTTAATGGCGTTGCGGCACAGGTAAGCTGCCCGCGGGTAGTTAAAAGGGGTAAGCTCATGGCTGATGTCTACCAGTGCGCACCCCGGTACGGCTTGCAACAATTGCCCTTTGATGGCTCCCGCCAGGTAATCCTTTTGTCCGATATCTGATGTAAGTGTTATTAAGGGCATGTGCGTGATCAACAATGGTACAACTATATTCGTGCAAAAATAAGAGACTGTGCCCGTAATAAACATTGTTTAACGGAATGAACCTGGCGGATTGGTGTGCAAAAGCTGCCGTAAAGGAAAAAGCATTGATTTTTTTAAAAGTTTGGCAGAATGCCTTTTTCCCTTATTTTTGCACTCCCAAAAAAGAAAGGGGTTTATCCTTGTTGTAAGGATAAATGATTCCGTAGCTCAGCTGGTAGAGCAATACACTTTTAATGTATGGGTCCTGGGTTCGAGTCCCAGCGGGATCACTTAAATTGAAATAGATCACTGAAAATCAGTGGTCTTTTCTTTTTAGTCGAATTTTTAGTCGAAGAACTTACATCCATACTCTTACTTCTTCCTTCACTTTACCCCTGATAACATGTCTTTACAAAGGTACCTGAATTTTTACTTATGCTTATGAAATTGTCCTAATGGATAAATACGGGTAGTATTATACCCTAAAAAGATGTACCTTACAATAAATTGATTTGTGATGAAAGATACAGTGAAGAAGATACAATCCTTTATAACATTCGAGCACCCCATTCATCTGGACTATATTACCCAGCAGTTTTCCAATACCCAGCAAAAATTTCAAAAAGTTGTGCCGGAATGGAGCATCAGCGCCACGCGGCAGAAACTGATAGCCGATTATTGGTTTATTTATGTGATCAGGCATTTTGCTATCATCTTAGGGTTACCTGCTTTGCTTTTTTATCTTATCCCCGGCAATTTCGAACTGCAAAACTTACTGGGCGTTTTTATGGCGGGATTTTTAAGTTTCCCCGTTCTGTACCTGTTTGTTTATCGTCCCAGCTTTGGGGCTGCCTATTTGCCACGGTTGGAGACTATCAAAGAAGCCTATGAGCGTAAAGAATTGGAACATCTGGAAAAATGCCGGAGATCACAACTTTCTAATCTTGCTCTTTGCCTGGTTTTTTATGTTTTTGATAAGGCTTGCAGTATGAATAAACTGCAGCCTAATGATCAGTATGCCGGGATTCTTATCAGGCTCTATGGCGTTGACCAGGGCAGTCTGAAGAAGAACCTTGAATTGATATTTTCAAATGCTGCCAAAAGAAAGTCCCTTACAGATCGTAAAATAACTGAAATCCGAAATAGGTTTTCAGAAGCGTATAACTTTTTTGAAGAAATGAATTTCCCCGAAGGTGTTTCTATTTTAAAACAACTTGAATCAAAGCTTACTTCGACTTAGCTAAAAAATTTCGGACAATGAAAATTTTGTAATTTTAAAATATGGGAAGAGATGCACAAATACGGGATAAACCTCAATTGCCCAAACGTCTTTTTTGGGACTTTAAGTATGAACAGATTGATTGGGTGGCCGGCTATCTTACTGTGATTGCAAGAGTCATCGAACGTGGAAGCAAAGAAGAATGGGAAGAAGTGATTCGCTTTTATGGGCGGGATCAGGTTGTTCATGCATTAAAATATGAGATAAAGTTCCTGGCAGATTATGCCATTAAGGAAGTGTGTGCCTATTTCTCTATCCCCAAAGAGAATCTGTTATGTTATACACGCAAACAGTCGAGACCGGGACACTGGATTTGATAAAAAAGTTAATGATTGATGAGGTGTTGTCTAAGTTTAACCTTGTTGGAGGCACAGCTCTTTCCTTAAATATGGGTCACAGAAAATCTGTAGATATTGATCTTTTTACAGACGCGGATTTTGATGCCCTTTACCTGGCCAATCACTTAGCAAAGACTTATAACGCTACCATTTCTGGTGTTCTTACCAATGGCGTTTTTGCCTTTATTAACGATGTGAAAGTTGATTTGCTCGCACATCAATATCCAATATTAAATCCAATAGAAATTAAAGAAGGCATACGAATGTTATCGCTGGAAGATATCGGGGCGATGAAACTAAATGCTATTCTGTATAACGGAACCCGTTTAAAGGATTTTGTTGACATATATGCGTTGGTTGAATATCTTCCATTGAATAAAATAACGGGGAATTTTATACGGAAATATCCTGAAGTAACCAGCCAAATGGCTCATAACGCACTCCTTTATCACAATGATATAGATATGACAATGAAGATTGACTATATCAGTTGGGAGATTCCCTGGAAGGAAATTGCAGCCAGATTACATGATGCTGTTACCAACGATCAAAAAATATTTCGGAAGAAAAATCTTCTTTCGCGCAAAACCATTTCACCCATTCCGAGAAGAAAAGGAGGGAGAAGGATATAACACTGGGCAGCAAGTGTTTAATTAAATGTTTCCCAACCTTTTATCATTTCTAAATTTCTATTCCTCCCATTTTCCCGGACTATTCTTCTAACCTTAAGTATACTTAGCTTCTTTCCCCTTGCATAAAGTTCCACTTTGCCTTCCTAAAATATAAGGCAATGAAAGGATATGTGAACAATGCAGCTTCGCCAACCCCAATGTTATTTCCTTTTGAACCGGAACAATTCTGGTTATTCATGCGGCAGGTAATCCGGGAAGAAATAACAAACGTTGAAAAAATAAAGCCGGTAAACTCCCGCTATGATACGCCCGGAATGACCTATAAACCTCTGTTTAAGATTTCAGAAGTCTGTCAGCTCTTCCAGGTCAGTAAGCCTACTATTTATGATTGGATACGTCACGGAAAGCTAAAACCTTACAAAATTCGTTCACGGGTTTATTTCCTGTGGCAGGATATCCAGCAGCTGTTACACCCGGCTTCCAGCGACAGTAATACTTCAATCTAAAGAAACTTCTGATTACTTAACAGGGAAATTATTTCGTTATGAACAAACTAACCGTAGCAGAAGCGAGGAAAATAGACATAGTAGATTATCTTTCTTCATTAGGTCTCCTGGGTACAAAAATACAGGGAGAAGATCATTGGTACTTCTCTCCTTTTCGCGATGAGCGAACTCCTTCTTTTAAAATTAACCGCAGGAGCAATATCTGGTATGATCACAGTAGCGGAGACGGAGGAAACATTATTGATTTTGGGATTCTTTATCACCGCATAGATGTACGGGGATTCCTGGAACTATTAGCCAGGGACTACAGGCGAAACGATTTTTCTTTTCACCCGCAATTTAAAAAGGATGGTAATATTGGGTTAGTTGCGGGTGAAAAAGAAAATTTAGCCGATAGCAAAATAGTAGTTACTGCCACCCGGCAGTTATCAGACAAAAGATTGCTTCACTACCTTAATGCAAGATCTATTTCTCCTGAACTTGCCAGTCAATTCTGTCAGGAAGTTGATTTTGCTCTTTATAAAAAGCAGCACACAGCCATCGGATTCCCTAATGGCAAAGGTGGTTATGAACTTCGCAGCAGTTATTTCAAGGGCAGCTCATCGCCAAAAACTTTCCGGTTTGTTGACAACAGCAGTCAGGAATTACAGGTATTTGAAGGCTTTTTTGATTTCCTTTCCTGGTTTTCACATTTTAAAAATGATCAGCTCGCCTGCAACTTTTTAGTGCTAAACTCACTTTCTTTTTTTCAAAAAGCAAAGCAAACGATGGAACAACATAGCTCCATAGGACTTTGGTTGAATAGAGGAACCGCCGGGCAGGCGTGTACTATGCAGGCGCTTAAAAGTAATTCAGCCTATACAGATAAAAGCAATTTATACAAAGACTTTGACGATCTGAATGAATGGCTCGTGCATCAAAATCAACAAAAACAATCAAAATTGAAAACGATAAAACCTACATATTATGGCAGACATTAAAAGACGGACGTTGACCCTTATCAGTGGTAAGCAGATTAAACTATACGGAAACAGCATGGCTATTGGAAGTAGCCTGGAGGTTGGAGAAGGCGCAGCGCCTAATATTCTTTCTTTCATGGAGCAAAGCGAGGATGAAAAGCCCGACGGTACAATGTCGGATTTCACTGCTGAAATTAAACCAAAGAAAGCAAAATCTGTTTCCAAACCCGTTGCAACAGTGCTCAATCCACACCGGTTGACAGTGATGGAGATTTTGGAAATGGCAGATTTTAATATCCAGTTATGGATGCAATTGAAAGATAATATCCGGCGGTATGGTCTTGATAATCCGAAAATCTTTAACCGGGAAATGTAACCGGAGCTGGTGAAAAGAAAAAATAATTACCCTTCAAATTTGCATCATCTGCCAGGATTTCAGGTTAGGTACCGGCAATTTAAAACTGGTAATTCCAAGCGCAGCTAAATAAACAACAGCCGGCAGGTTACCCGGAACGCAACCGGCAAGGTGTACCAAATGTTACACATTCGCAAATTAACCTGTTTGCCTCCGTAGTTGGCAACAGCAATTTAGAACCGGTTTAAAGCCGCATATCCGTTGGATGAGTGAATAATACCAATAGAATTGATAAATCATCTATAACAAACGCTGAATGCACAATAACCGCTTTTCAGGCTGATGAATACAGGGGATGCTTTTTAAAGTTTCAGGTAGCCAGCTATGTTTTGGTAATACCAAAACGCCGGCTCCTTCATCCCGTTTTGAAGGCGGGATTTGGAGGAAGATTTTTTCATGCTATCGCATTCAAAAATCATGGAGGCACAAAATATGACACAGACAAATGAACAGCCAAAAAATAAAGGCGGACGCCCCGCCAAAAGCATTAAACGTAACCAGGTAGTGACGCTCAAATGTGCCAGCTACGAACAGGCAAGGATCAGCGCCAATGCCAAAAAAGCCGGGCTTTCTGTATCAGAATTTCTCCGGGAAATGGGACTGAACGGACAGGTTGTCACCACCGAAAAAGCGTTGCCCGTAGAAATCTTAGCGCTCACTGGTACGCTCAACCACATGGCAGCAAACCTTAACCAAATCGCTAAAAAGCGAAATAGCGTAATTGAAGAATTGAATGCCGCTGAACGTGCAGGTCTTGAAATTCTTTCAAGGGAAGTAAAAGAAGTTGCACAGCTTATCAAAACTTATCTGCAATGATCGGGAGTATATCGCTGGGGGCTTCTTTCTTCCATTGTATCAGCTATTGCCTGGAAGATAAAAGAACATTAACGGAAGAACAGAAAATAAAGAAGTCATTGGAAGATGGTTTACAGCATAAGGACCGGGCAGAAGTACTGGCTTACAACAAATGCTTTGGCAACAAATACGAGCTGGCTGAACAGTTTAAAGAGGTTGCCCGATTAAGCAGGCGGGTAGAAAAGCCGGTACTGCATTTATCTTTAAGCCTCCCTCCCGGCGAACAATTAAACCGTAACCAACTGATTGAAGCCGGTCAGGAACTGGCAAAAGAATTTGGGGTGGACGATAATCAATATCTCATTATCCAGCATAAGGATACTAACAAACAGCATATTCATTTGGTGGCAAACCGGGTAGGTTATCAGGGTAAAGCAGCCAGCACCAGTAATAATTATTTGAAGATGGACAGGCTTTGCCGCCGGCTGGAAAAAAAGTACAGGCTGCAGCAAGTGCTTAGTGCAAAGCGGTTTTTGCCGAAGGAGCAAAAATTAACTCCAAGACATGACAGCCGGAAAGAGAAAATGAAAAATGATATACAGCAGTCGTTGAAGAAAGCAAAAAACTATGATGATTTTGTAAAAAGAATGCAGGTATTGGGCTACCAAATCATAAAGGGCAGGGGTATCACTTTTATAGACGATAAAAAAGTAAGCGTTAAAGGCAGCGACCTGGGCTATTCATTGATGACAATAGAAAAACTGTTGCAGCGGAATCAAACGCAGGAATTGAAGCAGGAAAATATTTCTAAAGTTCAGGAACAGGAAATTAAAAAGCCATCTGCCAATCAACAAATTATTGCCACCAATGCCAGGCTTAGGAGAAGAATTACCGAAAAGCAGCATTCATCCTTCTTCGAGAAATCGCCATTGGAAGAATTACAAAAAGGCATTGGAGGTATTATATCAGAATTATTAAACCCAGGATATCCTGAAACGGATGAGATCAATCCCGAACTGTTAAAAGAAGCGCACAGGAAAAAGAAACGGAAAAAACCAACATGGTAAAGCTTTTACGAATAAAATAAGCAGATCATGGATACGAATAACAATAAATTGAACAAAGAAGAAAAGGAAAATGTATTGCTGGTGCTCAATGAATTTTCACAGGAGTATAAGGTTAATGCCAAAGCAATAAGCATGCTTACAGCAAATGTAAAAGAATGCATTGCTAAAATAAACGAGTTTATTGAAGAATCAAAAAAGGAGTACAAGGGCGGTGAGGATCTTCAACAAATAGAACAGTTGAAAGAAAGGATAGATGAACTAAAAAATTTGATCGTTACCCAGCCAACAGAGGTAAAGCAAGAGAAAAGGATTTTACTTTTCCCGGAACACGACACAAAAGAATATTACGGAACCGTTCTGCGATGGATACTATATATCATTATCGCGACTTATGGATTCTTTTTGTTGAAATATTTAATTGATCTGCTAAAGATTCAACAATGAGAACTAACACTTACTTTGTACCTTGGAACTAACGCTTTTTGTAAAATAACAATGAATGGCTTTTCTAAGATAGTCCATTTGCGTACACTATAGTTGTAACTAAAAAAAATGAAGTATAGAATCCGAAATGATAGATATTGTCAAGTTCTCAATTGGAGTATTTTTGGCTATCGGCGGTTGGGTAACCAACAGCCGCGATAAAAAGTTTCGTTCCTGCTTTCATAGTTTTAACCGATTGGATAAACTTCGATTTTATTCCCCTATATCAATAATTGCCAACTGAAATCAAGCAAAATACTTATTCTGTTTCTGTAGTTACCGTCCAAAGAATCTGTGTTCGTACAGTCCTACCTGAAGATGATAAAAGCTGCGCTGATGCTAATAACGTCAAGCCGCGCTTTCATGAAACTGATTGTTAGCGGTTCAGGCTTTTGTCAGTATATAAACGGTATCAACATTTTTGTGTGGTTTGCATAGTCGTCATAACCTTTGCCATATTTGCCTTTCAGATATTTGTCAAGTTTGGGTGCGTTGTAAAAAGCGAATAAACAAAAAAGAAAAATCGGAATACTCACCGCATACCAATTCCTTGTAATAATCGCATACGCTGTCACCCAAAGCATATCGCCAAAGTAATTGATATGTCTGGAATATTTGAAGAATCCTTCAGTATAAATTCTTCCTTTGTTGTCAGGATTCTGTTTCCATTGGTTACGCAGGATCTCTCCGCCTGTGTTCAACACACATCCGACAATAAACAGGATTATTCCAAATATGTCAATAAAGTCAATAGGTTTAGAAGTCGGCAAAGCAAATAAGGCAAACCCGACAAAATATAAAGCAAAGGCAAACGGCACACTAAAACTTTCTTCCCAGGGGATTGCTCTTTTCAGTAAAACCGTCATCATAAACGCAAATCGAAAAAATGTAATAACGCTAAATGTGAAAATGATCATTCGTCTGCCGGTAAATTCGATTGCATTGTGAATGTGTAAAGTGTTTTCAATCCAGGTTCCTCCCTCCCGGAAAAGTATCCAAAACGATAACCATAGTATTAGAATTTCAAGAACGTGAATAATCACTTTTTGAGGTATGCTTTTGCTGTGTTGTCCGTATAGCTTCATTGCAACTATCTTCTAAAGTTGTACTATGTCATTACTTGCAGAACCCTTCCTTTTGCCATATTCTACTTCGTGAATAGTAAATTTACAAAAATCGAAGTGCAAATTATACAGCATTTCGACCTTTATAATTATGAAATTCAGTTTCGGTTTAAATGACCGTCAGGGTAGCGCCGCTCCTTTTAGAGGAGATCATAATGATAACGGTCTATCGTTCTTTACACATTCACCCACATGCGTTACCTCCCTTACATCAATTAGATGCGCGGCTTCTACCAGCTTTATCAAATGGATGCATACTGTTAGCGGGGCTGTTATAGCGGTAGTATCACTGTTCAGGGCATTCTCCACTACCTGCTCCCAGCACTGCAGCCAGTTACCGAGCGACCGGTAGCTGAAAAACTGCTGAAACACCCGGTAGGGATCACTATATTCTTTTTCAGACAGGCATCGCGGAAGCTCCTTCCACACATCAGCGCTAACATAATGGCTGCAATAGTATTTTTTATGGAAGAGCTCTTCTTTTTTAATGGTAACCACGCTGTGCTTCTTATACCTCAAAGCATAAGCGGCTTTTATAAGCGAGCGGATGAGCTTGCTGTATAACAGCACATCGCCGGGCGGATATTCTTTGTACACGCCTGCCCCACTGGCATGGCATACCAGCTTTTTGATGAGCCTGCGAAAATGGTGCACATGCGCTTCGGCAAAGAAGTGGGCGATTACCTGGTAAGGGTCTGTAATGCATTCGCAGAGCCAGCATTGGGTTGTAAACGGGTCTTTGTGGTGTTTGGTTTTCATCTTTTTATTTTTAGAGTGAGGCTTAGACAGACCTATAAGGTTTTAAAAACCTTACAGGGCTTGCTGTTGCGGCGGTATTACGCCGGGGAAGGCGGTGATGATCTCCCCGCCTGTGCTGGTAATGACCGTAATGGTGGTTACGGTATTGCCCGAAGTATCGTGCCCGAGCGGCGTGCCGGTATCCAGTACCCGCTGCAGGTGAGGGCTGCACGGAACAGGCTCTGGCGGTTGCTGGCAGGCGTCTCTTATACAGGCTACAATTTGCGGTATAGGTATGGTAAACTTGCCGGTAAGCGGGTGACGCGGCACTTTGTAATAATGGCGTTCCAGTATATGCGCCAGGGCTTTGCTGCTTAGGTACGAGCCTTTGCGCAGCAGCTTTTTACGGTGCTTTACGGGCAGTTGCCATATAAGCCCCTCCTGCATTTGCTGCAGCCAGCTTTGGGTATCTGCCAGCAGGAACAGGGCTTGCAGCCATTGGGTTTCGTTAAAATGGATGTTGGCGCTTTGTGCAGGTGTGGCAACGGCGTTGTTCATAACAAAAAAGTTTTAGGCTGGCACCCGCACAAAAAAGGCGTGGCGCTCAACTTACCGCTCCGAGGTACTGGTATACCCACACACGAATAAGAGAGCCCACGCCGTAACATGGGCATTCTGCTTATCATCTCGTGTGTTCAAAAATTACCAGTTTTCGGAACGAGATTCAAAGCGAATTGCTTCAAATAATTTTATGAAGTAATCGCGAAAATATTATTTCAAAATAAAGATAAGTAATTATTTTAATTCACGGTCATTTATAACCGTGAATTTTTTTTAAAATAGTTGAACCTTGATTTACAAATTGGGAGGGAATGGATAAAAATAGTATAGAGTTAATGAAGAATGCTTTTGGTAAAAACTTGCAAAGAATAAGAACCACTAAGCGCAAATCATTGTTGGAGCTGTCATATAACTGCTCCATAGACGAAAGTAAAATCTCAAAAATTGAACATGGAAAATTTGACATTAAAATGTCAACGATATTTGAATTAGCAAGAGGCTTGGAAATACATCCTAAAAAGCTGCTGGATTTTGAGTTTGATTTCGAGGATTGAATTTTATATTGTAAAAGGGTAAATATTGGCGATTATTCTTGTCTATACAGTAATTTATTTCATTCGCTATCCTGAGATAAAATCAATAGAGCACTCTACATTCAGCAATAGACCTAATGGATAACCAGAGGTTTCAATAATTGCCAATTTCGGTTTCATTTAAAATAAAATAATCTTCTATTAATATTGGCTTACCTGTTGTTCTTGAAAAAAAAGTCAATGAGTTCATTCAAGACACTAGTTAGATCCGGTGTTACATTCAATTATGACCACAGGATTTTATTTACAAAATCAATATCAATCGGCGGGTGTTTGTCCTGTCTGGTTTATTGTTCTTTTAATTGTATTGCATACAATAGATACCGATCAAGTAATTTTAAGTGCAAATGAGAATTATTGAGATGCCATTGGTCATATTGTTACACAAAGGAACATAAGGTGTAACGGAAACGGACATGCACAGCATCGTCATAAAAGATATATAATTGATTATTAATTACTTATCATGTTGGCATAGTATGTGGCTGAAGTCCTCAGAGAATTTGAATATATATGTTTAAAAATTATTTCAAGGTAGCTTTCAGGGTGTTTAACAGGAACCGACTGATCACGTTTATTAATGTTTTTGGACTTGGTTTAGCTATGACCGTGGGAATGATGGTAATGATCAGGATGCAGGAGGATATGTCGTACGATAATTTTCACCCGCAATCCGGGAGCATTTTAAGGATCATCAGTGCTTATTACAAAAAATCCGGGTAGCAGTGGCGAATGGCTACAACATCTTTGCCGCTCAGACAACAGATCGAAGGTAATTTTAAAAACGTCCAGGCGGTAGCGAATGTCTATCCCGCATTGAGTGGCAAAATAAAAGTGGACGGTAAAGAATTTTACCTGAACGGAGCTTTCACAGAGCCTTCTTTTTTCGACATATTTGGATTTACATTTCACTCCGGCAATCCCTCAACAGCGCTAAAAGAACCCAATACCATAGTCATATCCCAAACGGCTGCAAAAAAATATTTTGGAAATGAAAACCCACTTGGAAAATTACTTATGCTTGAGACCGGGGAGAATTTTATAGTTACAGGAGTACTGAACGCCCCGCCCTCAAAAACTCATTTTAATTATGAGGCATTTGCCTCCTGGGCCAGCGTAAAGCAGATGGAAGACAGAAAGACGCTGGCTGTGAAATCCTCAGACTGGTTTGCTTTGAATGCAGCATATACTTTTGTAAAAAACACCCCTCATGGAAACAAGAGCGGGATGGATCTGCAGCTTAAAAATCTTGCCACTGCGTTAAATAAAAATAATACTGACGGTGAGGTTACATTTACTGCTCAGGAGTTTGATAAGATCAGTCCATCGGGTGAGATGTTAGGAAATGAAATGAACGGTGTAAGCCCCTGGGGAAAGATTATTGCTGAAATAATAATTGCCGCTGTCATTTTGCTGGCAGCCTGTTTCAATTATACCAATCTTACTGTTGCCAGGGCGCTGAGCCGGGCTAAAGAAGTAGGGATCAGGAAGATCGCCGGCGCAAGGCGTGTGCATGTTTTTGTTCAATACCTTATTGAAGCAATACTGTTATCAATGTTAGCACTTTGCCTTGCATGGATATTTTTGTCCTTGATCATAAGGTATGCTCCTTTCAATGATGAATATGAATTTATTCCTTCTGCTTTCCGGTATAATAGTCCGTTTGTGATGTACACAATTGCCTTTGGATTATTTGCTGGCTTGCTGGCGGGTATTGCACCGGCATGGATGCTTTCTGCATTTACACCTTTGCGGGTAATGAAAAACCTGACCACAGCAAAGATCATGGGTAAAGTAAGTATTCAGAAAGCGCTGATCGTTTTTCAATACAGTCTTTCGCTTTTTATTATAATTTTTCTGCTGACTTTCTACCGGCAGTTTTCTTTTATGGGTAAAGCCGACAGGGGCTTTGCTAAAGACAATATTATGGTTGTACCGCTGAATGGTTTAAAGGCTGAACGCATTATCCAGGAAATCAACAGCATTGCTGGTATACATTCTTCCGGTGCAATGTCTGCCGAAATCTCGAAAAAATTCAGTGGAATGAGCATGCCGGCATGGACAGACGACCCTCAAAAGGCATTAAAACTGCAATACTATTTTGCTGATCCTGGCTTCATTCCTACCATGCAATTAAAAGTACTGGCAGGCAATAATTTCCCGGCAAGCGCCACACGACCTGCAATTGAAAATATTCTTATCAATGAGCAGGCTGCTATCGGCCTGGGGTTTAAAGATTATGAAAAAGCTATTGGCCAGCTTATAAGAATAAACGACACCACCCAAATGCGGATTACCGGTATTCTGAAAAACTTTAATTATGAAGACCCCGGCCGGCCTGTATTCCCGCTTGCATTCAGGACATTGCAGGATGCATATAATTATGTATACATTTCAATTGAAAATAATGCAGACAAGCAGGCGATTGCCCTGAAAGTAGCTTCAACATTGCAAACATCTCTTCATTGCACTCCTATACTGACCTCCTGGCTTGATGAAGATTTGAAACGTGCTAATGATCAAACAGCAACAATATCGCTGTTGGGTTATCTTGCTTTTATTGCAACAGCCATTGCTACGCTGGGACTGTTGGGCCTGGTTACTTATACGGTACAGGTAAAACGTAAAGAAATCAGCATACGGAAAATCATCGGAGCAACTGAAAAGCAACTTGCAAGCATGTTATCCGGAAGGTTTATAAAACTGATTTTTATTGCCGGCTTTATTGCTGTTCCGATTGGTTTTATGGCGGGGCATCTTTTCCTCCAAAACTTTGTGGAAAGAACTACTGACAGCTTGCTCTCAGCATTCCTCTGTTTTGCTTTTTTGCTTTGCATTGGGTTAACCACTATTATTTCCCAAACCTTAAGGGCAGCAGCAACAAATCCCGTAAAGGACTTGCACACTGAATAGTAATAAGCAGTGTTGCACTATTTCGGAAACATTCGTATTACCCCATTATACAAAATCGGGGCTTAAGCCAATACGTGTGAGTAGTAATTCCGTTTTGCTTTCATACGGTATTAATTTTTATTCGATAATTGTACCAATTCATTCTGTTTGATTTTTAATTCGGGAACAGCTACCAATTAGCTGAAAAAGAACAAATCACTTTTGAATTATCGGGTTTGGCAGATAAAATATTAATCGTAATATTGCAATATTAAAATATAATTAAAGTGGGAGCAAGCAAGGCAAATCATTTTACAAACAAACAAAATCAAATAGCTACAATCGCAAAGGCATTGGGGCATCCGGCAAGAGTTGCCATTATAGAGTATCTGTTAAAAGCGAATGAATGTATTTGTAGCGATATAGTAAACGAATTGCCATTGGCGCAACCAACTGTTTCACAGCATTTGAAAGAACTTAAAAATGCAGGACTGATAAAAGGTAGCATTGAGGGCAATGCAATTTGTTATTGCATTGATGAAAAAGCGTTCAATATACTGAAAGAATATTTTGCAAAAATTATTTTGACTGTAACTGATAAAAAATGCTGTTAAGCGTTTTTATTTTTCATAATTGGAATAAAACAAAACAATTAAATAAAATGAATACAGATAAAGAAATCAAAGAAATGGTAAAGCAGAAGTACAGTGAAATTGCTTTACAAAACAAAGAAACCAATAAATCATCCTGCTGCGGTTCGGGCTGTTGCTCAACAGAAGTGTATAACATTATGAGCGATGATTACAACACTTTAGATGGTTACAATCCAGATGCAGATTTGGGCTTGGGCTGCGGGCTGCCGACACAATTTGCAAAAATAAAAAAGGGCGACACCGTAATTGATTTGGGAAGCGGTGCCGGTAATGACTGCTTTATTGCGAGAAACGAAACAGGTGAAGATGGCAGGGTGATCGGTATTGATTTTACGCCTGCAATGATTGGCAAAGCAAAAGCCAACGCCCAAAAATTAGGGTTTGCAAATGTTGAGTTCAGGCACGGTGATATTGAAAATATCCCGGTTTCTTCAAATGTTGCGGACGTAATTGTAAGTAATTGTGTTTTAAATCTTGTTCCCGACAAAGACAAAGTTTTCAAAGATATCTTTCGAGTGTTAAAACAAGGCGGCCACTTTAGTATTTCGGATGTTGTTTTAATTGGTAATCTGCCCGAAGCGCTACGTAAAGATGCTGAAATGTATGCGGGTTGCGTTGCGGGTGCAATTCAAAAAAACGATTATTTGGAGCTCATAAAAACAAACGGTTTTTCAAATATTACCATTCAAAAGGAAAAACCAATTAACGTTCCGGACGATATTTTGAAAAATTACCTGAACGAAGAAGAACTGCAAAACTTCAAATCGGGCAGCACAGGAATTTTTAGTATTACCGTTTATGCAGAAAAATCAAAATCCTGCGGTTGTGGAACAGAATGTTGCAGTTAATCGGTTTTGGACAAAATATCGTAACCCAATTGTTATAGCTACTTCTGTAATTGTGTTGCAACTTATTTTTGGGCTTGATCCAAAATTTTGCATTATCAATATTCTTTGTCTTTTTGTTTAAATATGACACATAAAAAAATATTAGTGCTTTGCACGGGCAACAGTTGCAGAAGCCAGATTGCACAAGGTTATTTGCAATATTTTGCAGGCGACAAAGCGAAGATTTATAGTGCAGGTGTAGAAACCCATGGCGTAAACCCCAAAGCCATTGCCACGATGCAAGAAGATGGCATTGATATTTCAAATCACACTTCTAACAATATTGATAAATATCGCAACATTGCTTTTGACTTTGTCATTACAGTTTGCGACAACGCTAAGGAACGCTGTCCTTTCTTTCCCACAACTGCAAAAAAGTTTCATCAAAATTTTCCAGACCCGACAAAAGCAACGGGCTCTGGCGAAGAAGTTATGCAACAGTTTCGACAGGTACGGCGGCAAATAAAAGACTATTGTAGGCAGTTTGTAATGGAAAATTTGTAACCTGCTGCTTTCAAGAAAATAAATTGATCCCCCGCAATTTCCTGGTGCAAAACTTTACATTCAGGTACAGGGTTAAAAAACAGGATATTTGCTTTCCCTAAGTCCTATAATTTTACCTCCTTGCATTAAACCTAGCTTACACCTCCCATATTATTCTTTTCTAAGAAAATAGTTTGTGTAGGATAGGCAAAGTCTATTTTTTTATTTTCAAAAGACCTGTAAATGTTCAGCAGGACCTCCTGTTGCGTGTTCATATACTTGTTGTAATCGGAGGAGAGTATATAATATACAAATTCAAAGTTCAGGCTGAAATCGCCCATACTGGCAAAGTGTCCCCGGTCGTATATCACATCGTTTTTCTTTTCAATAATTTCTTTAACAAGCTGCGGTATGCTTTCCAGCGCATCTGCCGGGGTTTGATAGGTAACGCCGATACTGAACACTACCCTTCTTTTTTGCAAGCGCTTGTAGTTGTGCACACGGGAGTCCGTAAGGTCTTTATTGGAGCAGATAAGCTGCTCTCCGGATAATGTTCTCAGCCGCGTGGTTTTTATACCGATATATTCTACCACACCCATTTTGTCGTCAATAATGATAAAATCACCGATCTCAAAAGGTCTGTCGAACAGGATAACAAAATAGCTGAACAGGTCGCCCAGAATGGTTTGTGCTGCCAGCGCAATAGCAATACCTCCAATGCCGAGCCCGGCAATAATTGAGGTTACATCGTACCCGAGATTGCTCAGCAGGAACACAATACCCAGTATCCATACAGCCACCTTAACAATTACCAGCAATCCCCTGGCCTGCTTTTGCTTCAGGTCGCCGTCTTCCTGCCTCTTTAAAATACCTAACACAAAGTATTGTATTACTTTAGTGATAAGCTGCAGCACAAAAAAAGTTACGATAAGCAGCAATGCAATGCGGATAATATTGCGGATTTTCTCCGGAAAATCAAGATTATGGAGCAGCAGGTATATTACCAGGAAATAAGAAATGGGTATAACGGTTTTTTCAATGGCGGCTACTATAAGATCATCTATTGAGGTTGCGGTTCGGAACGACCATTTTTTAAGCCATTGTAACGCAATTCTTTTAAAAATCTTGATCAATATAAACCCCAGCACAATACCTCCAATTGTAATTGCCCAGGAACGTAATGAGTTGCCTAAATAAATATTATCCCAAAAATCATTCATAACGTTTGGTTTTTGAATGTTAATAAATAATAGTGAAATACTTCCAGCAATGTAGTATCCTGCAGCGTTTCTGAAGAGATTATGATAAACTCCTGAATAATGAACAGGCAGGAAGAATAGTTAGCGCTTAATGCATTTGCTAAAACGGCATGCTATATTTTACTCGGTGTGTATTACTTGTAATACAGAAACGGCAAAGTTAATTAAAACATCGCACTTTTGCTGTTTTTGACCGCAGATATCTCGTATTATGAATGTGTATGTTTGCAAAAAATATAATTTTGAACGTATATCGCATTGCAGCGTTAAATCATTTCCAGATGAAAAAATATCATATCCGTAAAATAGCTATTGCCACAAACTTTACGCCGGAAGCCGACCATGCACTGCAATATGCCGTGTTACTTGCCAAAAGGTATAATGCCAGCCTGGACATTATACATGCGGTTTCCCCGGCAGAATCAAAAAATAAAAAAGCAATATTTGTAAGTGCAGCCTATGAAAAGCTGAAAGAGCAAAAAGCAGAAATACTTTCTAATCATGAGCTGGAAATAAAGCTATTTGCCAGGGTGAGTGAAGCAGACGTGTTCCTGCATAAATATTGCATTGAAAATAAAACAGACCTTTTAATCATCGGGGTGCAGACGGGGGTGAAAAAGTATTTTGCTGCTACTAAGGCCTATAAGATCATTATGAAAGTTGAATGCCCTGTGCTATCTGTTCCGGTAAGCTTTACACAGCATCATTTTCATGGTATTTTGTTTCCTGTAAGGGATGTTGCCGGCGTGGAAGATAAAATTTTATATACAAAACCATTTATTGACAAAGAAGGAGCCGCGCTTTATATTGTGAATTTTGGCAAGATAGATACAGGAAAGATCAATGAAATTACCGGCATAGCGAAAAGCCAGGGGGTTGAATTCAACGTGAAAGATCTGCAAGATCCCGCTAAAAAAAATATTCCTGCACAGGTAATCGCTGTCGCCAAAGAGAATGGTAACGACCTTATTGTTATCAATGCCACATCAGAAAAAGAATGGTACGATATATTTGGAGAAAACTATACGGAATACATCCTGAAGGAGTCTAATATCGCCGTTGTATCCATAACGCATTTATTTGAGTCAAAAAGCTAAGTGTTCGGGATTATTACTATGGCTTAGAGCAGTCTCTGTTGTAAAGGATAGTTAGGGCTAATGGAGTATAAACCTTATTTTGGTATATTCTATTTTCTCGATATTAGAGATTTTCAATACCCCTATGACACCTTCCAATAGGAATAGATGTCCCATTCACTTCAACCGATTTTGCAGTATAAGATTCCAGCTTACTAATTGAAATGATAAAAGAGCGGTGAATGTATTTAAAAATATGGTCTGGCAAAAGATATTCTATTTCATGTGTACTGATTCGAGATATGAATTTCTTATTATAGTAACAACTTTTATGTACTCGCGTTGGCTTTCTATTCTGTAACAAGGTATGCATCATTAAAGCTGTCTTATAGTTTCAAAAAAGTACTTGTGCAACATACTCCGCCATGCTTTAACTGCAATTGGTTCGTCATTTATTGTTTACATTTTATTTTAGACACCTATCTTGCTAAATTTATGTTTTTCGCTGCATATTTGCGTATGAGTTATTTTTTTATTACTGGCATTTCTATTGCATTATTTCTAACAGCAATTCTGTTAACCAAAGAAAAAAAGTCAACATCTGATTTTATTCTTGCCGCACTGTTGTTTTTTGCAGCCCAAACTATTTTCAACACATTTTTAGTAGAAACGGGATTATATTTAACTTATCCGGATTTATTGGTTCTTGGTTTTTCCAGTCCAATAATAGTAAGCATATTTCTATATTTATACAGCAAGTACCAAACCAATAATATCCCGTTTCAATGGCGGGAACTTTGGCATTTCGTTCCTGCTGCAATCATCTTCCTGATTTATACCCGGTTTTTCTTTTTGAATCCTTCTCAAAAACTGGCTGTCATGCAATCTGGAGGGGATGGTTATGAATTTGAAAATTTGTTAAGAATAGCGGCAATTTATATTTCTGGTATTATTTATTGTATTTTGTCGCTCCGAATTTTATTTACGTACCGCAGAAATATCAAAAATGAGTTTTCAAACACAGAAAGGATTGAATTCAACTGGCTGGTATTTCTGATAATCGGTATGCTGGCAATATGGCTGATAATTTTGTTTTTACAAGACAACAAAATAATTTCTATATCGGCTACCATCTTTGTGATTTTGCTTGGTTATTTCGGTGTCACACAGGTGAACGTTTTTGGGCCAAAAGCTATTTCCAGTTCCAATGTAATTTTTGTAAATAACAAAAAGGAAGATAATAATGAACCTGATAAGCCGCCGCGCCAGGAAAAGTACCATTATTCTAATTTGAGCAGTGAAGAATCTTTACAGATTCATGGGCAGTTATTGAAAATTTTGGAAGGCGAAAAACCATTTTTGAATCCGGAACTAACCTTGGCAGAACTGGCAAAGCATATTCCCACCCATCCCAATAAATTATCCGAGGTTATCAATAAATACGAGCAAAAGAGTTTCTATGACCTCATTAACGAACGACGTATTCACGAGTTTTTTCGGCTCCTGAATATGCCCGAAAGCAAGCAATATACGCTTATGTCGCTTGCATATGATTGTGGCTTTAATTCCAAAGCCTCATTCAACCGAAATTTTAAGAAATATACCGGCAAAACACCAAGCGAGTACCAAAACAACCAAAAATAACCCCAATGCCAACGGTATCAATCCTCATTTAATAAGTACCAATTCTCACAATTTGCTTATTATCAATGTTTAGTGACGGATAAGCCATACGTTTCAAAGTGGCCATTGAGGCCTTACAGTAATATTGCCAGACGATTTTTGCATTCTGTTTTTCAATCCTCTTTCAAGAAAAGAAATATGAATGCAAATAAAAATACAGCAGGTGCTGCAGGTTTAATTTATCTGGTTGTAATCAGTACAGGAATGTTCAGCCTGGCTTATGTTCCTCAAAAACTTATAGACTGGAACAATAGCAGCGTAACATTCAATAATATTATTGCTTCATCTTCTTTATTCAGGTTTGGTATTTTCAGCAGCGTGGTTTGCTATACAGCGTTTATTTTTTTGCCATTTTTTTTGTACAAACTTTTAAGAGCGGTTAATGAATCGCATGCAAGGGCAATGGTGGTATTGGCATTATTAAGTGTGCCTTTGTCGTTTAATAATTTGCAACATAAATATGCTGCATTAACGCTCACTGGAAAAGAATCTTTTCTGCAAAATATTTCAATAGAAGACTTACAAAATAAACTGATGTTTTCTCTCCATCAGTATAACGGCGAGCTTTTGCTTGCAACGGTATTCTGGGGGCTTTGGCTTTTCCCTTTTGGTTTACTGGTGTACAAATCAGGATTTATACCAAAATTATTTGGCGTTTTACTGATGTTTGGCTGCGTTGGCTATTTGATAAATTTCACCGGCAACAGCTTACTAGAAAATTACTCCAATATTGGGATAGGGAAATATGTGGGTATGCTGCCTGCAATTGCAGAAATAGGTATATGTTTTTGGCTGCTGTTTTACTGCTTAAAATCAAAAGAAGATGGAAAGTAAAAAAAGCGAATACGAAGATTTTAAAATCAATACCAAAATGCTGCTCTCCGCACTTTGGACTTCCGTAATATTTCTTTATATCTATGGCGATTATTTCGAACTCTACGTTCCCGGAAAAGTAGAAGGTTTGCTCAATGGACAAAACATGTTGAATACGCCTTACAAGCTGCTTTTTGCAACAATTAGCTTGGCACTTCCCTCACTGATGATTTTTCTTTCGCTCATGATAACGCCCAAATGGAATAGGATCTTAAATATTTCAATTGGCGCATTCCTGACCTTGTTCACTTTATTGGTATGCGCTTCATCTCTTAGTGAATGGAGAATATTTTATGTGATGTTTGCCTTACTGGAAAGCATTATTACATCCATTATAATATGGAAGGCCTGGCGCTGGCCGATGAATTAATGCTGCCGACTGATAAATACAATAAAGCAACCAATGAAATCCAAAACAATTACCTCCTTTATATAATATATATAAAACTTTAAAAAATGAAACAACTTAAAATTTCTTTGCTCCTTGCATTCATCACTTTCGTTATAGTGTCATGTAAAAAATCAGACTCCGGGACGGGCAATTCTTATCCGAAACAAGTATCTATTACTTATAAAGTAACGAGTACAACAATTAATTCTGCCGCACTCATTCAGTATAAAAATGAAAGTGGCGAGAATACGGATGTTCCAAATCCTGCTTTACCATATTCTAAAACAATTACAAGAACTGTAAATAAAAATGATGTTTTGTCATTAGCTTATGGTACGCATACGGATCAAACCGTTAAATTAGAAATTATAGTAGACAATAATACTGTAAAATCTCAGGAGTTCCCATCTACTGCCGGTGCTATCATTTATACTTTTCAATAGTAATTTTTAAAAAATATCATGAAGAAAAATTCAATAACCCTGCTGTTTATTATTTTGTTTTCTTGTGGAACTCTCTTTGCCCATAATGAAAAAAGAAATTTTTAATACCCAATAAACAATTATTAAAAATGCTATACTTCAGATTATAGTGATGATAAATTTACCTATGCCGAATTAGTTTTTCAAAGAGATCTTGGACAAGATAAATTTTGGGTGAGTGGAATCAATGTTTCTAAAGAGATAAGAACTGCGGTTTCCGCCTCTAAATACAGGGATGAAGCAATAGAAATAATGGGGAAAAACGGCTGGGAGATGGTAAGTAGTCTTATCCGAAACTTCGATGGCGGGTTTGAAATCTTTTATTACTTCCAAAAAAAAATTAGCTAATAAAAATTATACTCAAAATAATTGTCCTAACATATCATTATAAAATAATTTATTATACAAATAATTTAAAAAATGAAATTATTTAAACCGTCCCTTTTTATCGCATTCATCATGTTCCTTGCAACATCTTGCAAAAAATCAGGTTCCGATATTGGTAATAACTATCCCAAACAAGTTAATATCACTTACAGGGTTAGCAGCACAGCAACCAATAGCCTGGTGTCAATTACTTATGATAATGAAACTGGAGGGCAGACTACTGTTAACAATCCATCATTACCATTTACAAAAACCATCACAAAAACTGTAAATAAAAACAATATTATAACACTGGGGTATTTTGTCAATCCAGATCAAACGGTAAAACTGGAAATATTAGTCAACAATGAGGTAGTAAAATCTCAGACATACAGCAATCCCAATTCTGCGATGTCATACACTTTTCAATAACAAAGAAAACTGATCATACCATTAAAAAATAGATAGCATGAAAAACTTGTTCAAACTTTATTTCACTTTCGTCATCTTTTCAGTATTCTTTTTTTCCTGTACTAAGGAAAGGTATATTAATGAGCCTGGAAATCTGGTGCCAAAAACTGTAATGGAAGAGGCAACTCTTCCGGCAATATCTGTTAATGGAGCAAACTTGCACTCAGAAGCTTTTGGTCCAAAAGACAGTACATTAATTATATGTATTCATGGTGGTCCGGGTGGCGACTATCGATATATGCTCAATTGTAAAACACTTGCAACAAAAGGCTATCGGGTTGTTTTTTACGACCAGCGGGGCGCAGGTCTTTCTCAACGATTCCCCAAAATCTGGTATAAATCCCAGGGCAGCGATGCTATTAATAAAATTTTTTATGATGAATTAAAAGGCGTGATAGCGCATTACAGAACAACTGCTTCGCAAAAAGTAATCCTGTTAGGGCAATCCTGGGGAGCAATATTAGCTACTGGTTATACCGGCAAATATCCAACCGAGATAAATGGTTTAATTGTAGCGGAGCCGGGCGGATTAAAATGGGATGATGTGGTTGACTACGTTGCTGAATCAAGGTCGTTTAAGCTGTGGAGTGAAACCTTAAACGATGCTACATATATTGACCAGTTTATTGCCGGGAAAGAAGACCAGCACGAAATATTAGATTATAAAGCCAGTTTGATGGGCGCTACAAATGAAATAGTTGGTGATGTAGGTGCTGATTTAGGTAATAATGCACCGTCTTATGTGGCTTCAAGAAGTGGTGCCGTTGTGCTTGCTGCATCGTTTGAATTGGGGCAAGACACTAAGCCTGATTTTTCAGCCGGTATCAATAATTTTTCCACCAAAACATTTTTTATTTATAGCTCTAACAATAAAGCTTACCCGGACAGTTGGGCAACAAAAATTTCATCGGTTTATCCTAACAAAGAAATTTTTAAAGCACAGGGCGTGGGTCATTCGGGAATGATAGACCAGGTAAATTTCTGGACAACAACTATGGAACCTAAAATTATTTCTTACATACAATCATTATAACATCACAAATGAAGACGATTGCTCTTAAGTCAATTATAATAGTTGCTGCTTTCTCATTTTTTCAGAATAAAATAAATGCGCAGGTCATAAACTGGGAAAATATCTCTAAACAAAACAAGCATTTGTTGCATGCTAATGTGGGAGCAGAATATGGCGTAACAGCCGGTTTGGGGTATCATCACTTAATACCCATTAAAAAATTTCCACTATGGATTGGTGGCGAATTTTCTGTGCCGGCGGGAAATCAGTTGGCAGATGATTATAAGGCAAGGTTAGGTGCACAGATCAGGATCGCTATATTCAGTCATTTCCAGTTTTCAGCGAGGATACAGGGAATAGCCAGGCGCTACCAGAATCAGTCGGTCACACTTTTGAATTTCGGAAGTGATTTTGCCGGGACATTGGGTTATTATCGTAAACATTGGTTTGGGGGTATTGAAGTTGGTTTTGATAAAGCTATTGTTACACATTTTAAACACAGTGACTGGTACAAAGAAAATATCTATGACAACGTTCAGGATGGCTGGTATGAGCCTGCCACTGGCGGCAATTTTTACTATGGATTGCAGGGTGGCTATTCTATGAAAAAAATTGATATTACGCTCAAAGTCGGAAAGCTTTTACAACAGGATTTCAACTCACAGCCATTGCTTCCTTTTTATGGGCAATTGGGAGTGAATTTTAGATTTTAAAACAGATGTACTATTGATACAATAAAATTATAGGGAATACATCCTGAAGGAATCTGACATTGCTGTTGTATCAATAATACATTTATTTGAGTCTAAAAACTGATTGTTAAGCCCCAACAGTCAGCTGCCTAGTTTTTTACCTCCTGATCAAAACAATATTTTTTGTTTTCAGCCTTTCTGCCAGCCAGGGCTTCAGCTTTTCTTCTTCAACATCCTCCGGAGCGCTATAAAGCAGTATACATTGTATCTGAACACTGTCCGTGTTCGGGAATTGCTCAATTTTTCCCAGCGATATATTTTTTATGGCAGGGAAAAGAATATTTAATTCTTTGGTCAAGGTAGGATCATCCAGTTTGTACTTGTTTAATTCGCTTTTCAGATTATTGATCGCAATGTCTTTTTCGGAAAGCACATTTTCTTTTTTATTGATCTCGTTTAATATCTCGGTCTTTAAATCTTCATCGTTTTGCCTGAATGTAAGTTCCGTATTGGCTGCACCCATATTGAAAAGTATCCGGTTATACGTCTCAATCTCCTTTTCGCTCAGCTTGCGGTTTAGTAGAGCAAGCTCTACTTTTTTGGGATCGCTTTTGTAATCAATTTTTTTGTAAATAACCATATTGCCGTTGCTCACAAATTCTGTGTTGATAAACTGCTCCACTATTTTGGTATATTTTTTTTCATTCCAGAGCGTGTATGCGAGGTAAAAGCTGGGAATGATCATGATAAGGATCAGCGAAGTAATGCCTACCCTGATCTGCCTGCTATACCGTATGCTCTTAAAGCTTGCCGCCGGGTATTTCAGGTATTTCACCACGAAGAAAGTAGCGATACATATAAAGAAGCAGTTGATGGTATATAAATAAAATGCCCCGGCAAAATAAGGAAAGTTAAAGGTGGCGATCCCATAGCCGGCAGTGCACAGTGGAGGCATTAATGCTGTAGCGATAGCCACGCCCGGGATCGGGTTCCCTTTTTCAACCCGTGTTACGGCAATTACGCCTACCAGTCCTCCAAAGAAAGCAATAAGCACATCGTAAATATTGGGTGAGGTCCTGGCTAAGATCTCCGATTGTACATCCTTAAAAGGGCTGAAATAAAAGTACAAAGCAGAGACTAATAAACTTACCCCGGTAGCGATAACAAGGTTTTTCATAGACTTCTTCAATAACGGGAAGTCGTAAGTACCCAATGCAAAACCTGCGCCCACAATCGGACCCATCAACGGGGAGATCAGCATGGCTCCGATGATAACGGCCGTGGAGTTAACATTCAGCCCGACAGAGGCAATAATGATGGCGCACGCTAATATCCAAAGATTAGAACCGCGGAAGGAAATGTTGTTAAACACATTTTCCAGCACTTTCTTTTTATCTTCCTCCCCGTTGTGTAAGTTTATGAACTCAACTATTTTATTGCTCATATTCGTGCTATAATATTAGATAGATGTTCTGAACTGAAAAGCAAGATAAATATCAATTCAGAAAAGACATATTCAATTTTCATTATTGTTCTTACTTTGGCTTTTCAGAATCATATATCCCAAAATACCGCCGATAATAGATGCGGCAAAGATGCCGATCTTCGCTTGCACTTTATATGCTTCGTGCGAAAACGCAAGTTGTGTAACAAATAACGACATAGTGAATCCTATTGCACCTAAAAGCCCAAGCCCCAAAAGGCTTTTTAAGTTCATTCCTTTGGGAAAGGAAGCAATCCTGAGCTTCACACAGAGCCAGGTAAATAAAAATATCCCTGCTGTTTTGCCAATTAAAAGACCCAGCGCAACACCCAATGCTACATTTGTACTGAAGATCTCTTTTATATCAATGTCCAATAAGGAAACGCCGGCATTGGCCAAAGCAAAGATCGGAATGATAATAAAAGTTACCATCGGGTGCATGGAATGTTCCAGTATTTGTAAGGGTGGAATAGCTTTATCGGTATTGCTTTTCACTTCATCGAGAATATGCAACTGCTCATTGGTGAGGGTTGGTATCTTGCTGTTGGAATCCGCCTCTTGAAACCGATCAAGATAATTTTTGATCTTCCGGATATAATCGTTCTCGCTTAGCTTCACATTGGCAGGAATCGTAAAGGCAGCCAGGACGGCCGCAATAGTGGCATGAACGCCCGATAACAGGAACGCCGTCCAGACACCGCCGATACCGAAAATGGCGTAAAAAAGGATACTCCTTATACCTGCTTTATTGCCTAAATACATGATCACCAGGAACCCGAATCCAAGCAGCAGGTTCAATACCGAAATATCTGACGTGTAAAAAAAGGCGATCACCAAAACAGCTCCCAGGTCATCTACAATGGCTAAAGCGGTAAGAAATACTTTTAAAGCCAGGGGAACTCGCTTACCCAGCAAATACAATACCCCCAGGGCAAAAGCAATATCTGTAGCCATCGGGATACCCCAGCCATGCTGCACTTCGCCGGAAGGATTAAAAGCAACATAGATAGCGGCGGGCACGAGCATACCGCCTATGGCAGCTGCAATGGGCAGCAACGCTTTTCTGGGGTTTGACAATTCCCCGGCTACTATTTCCCGTTTTAATTCAAGTCCTACCACAAAAAAGAAAACAGCCATCAGCCCATCGTTGATCCAATGGTGCAGGTCATATTCCAGGTAGGTTTTCCCGTCCCATTGAAAGCCGAACCTGTGCTCCAAAAAATGATGATAATCGTGCGCCCACGGAGAGTTGGCTAAAATCAATGCTACAATCACACTCAGGCCCAGTACAAGTCCGCTGGACTTCTCATTCTGGATGAATTTTTGAATGGGATATACAACTTTGTCAATCTGGTACTTTTTTGAACGGCTCATGCTTATGATCGGTGTATAAATACGAAATAGACAAAGGTAATCTTTAAAAAAATTTAATGACTTCCAAATTGTGGTCGTTAAAAACGATCTTCATAGCCAGCTTGACAATTTTTTATTCTAATAGCTATAAAAGCTCTTTTCATTTCAATTAATGCTATTGAAGTAAATTCAATAGTGCAGTCAAATATTCTTATCTCCCCAATGCCATACGACTGTGATGAATAAAATACTAACAGCTATGAAATAAATGCTGCAGCATAAAAAGTACCTCGGACTGTTGCTTCGTAGGCTATGCTGATGGCACATGCCAAAAACCTTATTTATGTCATCTCCACCATTGTCGTTTATCATATTGTTTCATAAAGCGTATGTTTATTTTTGCTTTTGAAGCTGTAGTATTAACCCGAAGAATATATTATTTACCTGGCAGGGTAATGAAAGCAGTATTTTTATACCTTTGCAAAAAATTACAGCTCGTAAGTATTATTTGCTTGAAACAGTTATCTAAAATAGCGAGTGTTTTTGTAATGTTGATTATGCTTTTGAGCATAATGAAAACCTCTATTCTTTATACTGTTTATGA
>ENA-UOUJ01000169-UOUJ01000169.1-activated-sludge-metagenome-genome-assembly--contig:-NODE-169-length-55672-cov-9.054246_pt1 | contig 55672 bp, 48 predicted proteins | sample MGYA00249839_ERZ747224 | MGnify/ENA primary metagenome ERZ747224 (study PRJEB28782, sample SAMN03220277) | activated sludge metagenome | biome: wastewater; feature: sewage sludge; material...
GCGTTACTTGAGCTGAACACACTCAACTCTCGCTGAGCATGTCTCGAGGAGGACCAATGCCCGCATTCTTCGGCCCCGCCGGCTCCCACGGCGATTCCTTCGACGAATTCTTCACCCGCTACCTGCAGGGTCAGCGGGTGGGCCGTCAGGGACGCCCCGTCGACATCACCCGCCTGCTGAGCAAGCGGACCCACGACGTCATCGCCGCCGCCGCGCGGTTCGCCGTCGAACGCGGCCAGACCGAGGTCGACGCCCTGCACGTCCTGCGCACCATGCTCGGCGAGGATCCGGCCGCCGCCGGCGTCCGCGCCTCCGGCGCCGACCCCCAGGCCCTCATCGCGGCCGTGGACGAGCGCCTGCCCGCTCCCGTCGAGGGGAAGGACGAGACGTCCGCGGCCCTGAACGCCTCGGCGCAGAAGGTCCTGCTGGACGGCTACCAGGTGGCCCGCGCCTTCGGCTCCACGTACATCGACCCGGAACACGTGTTCTTCGCCTTCGTGCTGAACCAGGACTCCCCCGCCGGGCACCTGCTGGCCCAGGCCGGTGTCACCCCCCAGTCGTTGCAGGCCGCCGCCCAGCAACAGGCCCAGCCGGGACAACCGAGTCACGGGCCGGGTGAGGGCCCGGGTCAGACCGGCGCCGAGGGATCCGTGCTGGAGAAGTTCGGCCTCGACCTGACCGAGGAGGCCCGCGCCGGCCGGCTGGACCCGGTGATCGGCCGCGAGGACGAGATCGAGCAGACCATCGAGGTCCTGGCCCGCCGGACCAAGAACAACCCGGTGCTGATCGGCGAGGCCGGCGTCGGCAAGACCGCCATCGTCGAGGGCCTGGCCCAGGCCATCGCCGACGACGAGGTGCCCGCCCAGCTCAAGGGCCGGCGCGTCATCACGCTGGACCTGGCCGGCATGGTCGCCGGCACCCGCTACCGCGGCGACTTCGAGGAGCGGCTCACCACCGCGATGGATGAGATCGCCGAGGACGGCAACACCATCGTGTTCATCGACGAGCTGCACACCGTCGTCGGCGCGGGGGGCTCCGGGGAGTCCGGCGGCATGGACGCCGGCAACATCCTCAAGCCGCGGCTGGCCCGCGGGGACCTGCACATGGTCGGCGCCACCACGCTCAAGGAGTACCGCAAGATCGAGAAGGACGCCGCCCTGGAGCGCCGCTTCCAGCCGGTCACCGTCCCGGAGCCCTCCGTGGAGGACACCGTGCAGATCCTGGCCGGGCTGGCCGGCCGCTACGCGGACCACCACCGGGTGACGTACACGGACGAGGCGCTGCGCGCCGCCGTCGTGCTCTCGGACCGGTACATCACCGACCGGTTCCTGCCGGACAAGGCGATCGACCTGATCGACCAGGCCGGGGCACGGTTGTCGCTGCGGCGCGGCCCGGTCGAGGGCGGCGCACCGGTGGACGTCGACGCGTTGCGCGCCACGCTCGCGGGGCTGGAGGCCGAGAAGAACTCCGCCGTCAACGCCGAGAACTATGAGCGCGCCGGCGAGCTGCGCGACGAGGTCAACCGGATCAACGAGCAGCTGGCCGAGGCCGCCGCACGGCAGAACGCGGGCGGGGCCGGTGACGTCGTCGACGAGGGCGCCATCGCCGAGATGGTCTCCCGCGCCACCGGCATCCCGGCCGCGCGGATGACCGAGGCCGAGAAATCGCGCCTGGCCCGGCTCGAGGATGAGCTGCACCACCGGGTGGTCGGCCAGGACGACGCGGTCACCGCGATCGCCCGGTCCGTCCGACGGTCCCGGACCGGGATGGCCGACCCCTCGCGGCCGGTCGGGTCCTTCCTGTTCCTCGGTCCCACCGGCGTCGGCAAGACCGAGCTGGCCAAGGCGCTGGCGCAGTCGCTGTTCGACGACGAGCACGCCATGGTCCGGTTCGACATGTCCGAGTTCGGCGAGCGCCACACGGTCTCGCGCCTGGTCGGTGCCCCTCCGGGGTACGTCGGCTATGACGAGGCCGGGCAGCTCACCGAGCAGGTCCGGCGCCGCCCGTACTCGGTGATCCTGCTCGACGAGATCGAGAAGGCCCACCCGGACGTGTTCAACCTGCTGCTGCAGGTGCTCGACGACGGCCGGCTCACCGACGGCCAGGGCCGCACCGTGGACTTCCGCAACACGGTGCTGATCATGACCTCGAACTTGGGGTCCGAGTTCCTGTCCTCGGGCGGGACGTCCCTGGGGTTCGCCTCCGCCGACGCGGCGGCCGCCCAGCGGGACGTGCGCCAGAAGGTGATGGGCCGGGTGAAGGAGTTCATGCGGCCGGAGTTCCTGAACCGGATCGACGAGACGGTGCTGTTCTCCCCGCTCTCGGCGGCGCAGTTGCGCGAGATCGTGGGACTGCAGCTGCGGGCCTCCGAGGCCCGGCTCGCCGCCCAGGGCATCGCCCTCGAGGTCGATGACGCCGCCCGCGACTGGATCGCCGAGGCCGGGTACGAACCGGCCTACGGTGCGCGCCCGCTGCACCGGGTCATCCAGCGCGAGCTGGACGACCGGGTGGCGGACCTGCTGGTCTCCGAGACCGTGGCCGAGGGGGACGCGGTGCGGGTGACCGTCGAGGACAGCCAGCTGCGCGCGACGCCGGTCCGCACGCCGGAGGCGCTGGCGGCCTGAGCCGCGGCCCGCGCGTCGTGCTCCCGGCGGCGGCGCTCCCCGCACCGTGCTCTTGGGTCACGGTCACGCCGCGCGGTGGGACACGCCAAGGAAACCACCGCGCGCCGTGATCATGACTGCCGGGGCCGGGGTGTTCGTTGACTCGCGTCAGCGAACACCCCGGGCACGTGCGGGGCGGCGCGGGCCCCGGCACGCTCACCGGGGCAGCCCCCAGTTCCCGGGCGGTTGAGACTAGCCTTGAACCGTGACCGGCCTCGAGGACTTCGCCGACGCCGCAGACGTGCTCGCCTGGGTCAGCCCGGGGATCGGGCTGCCATTGTTCGTGCTGGGCATGCTCCTGCGTTCCACCGACCGTGGGTTCGTCCCCACGCAGATCGTCATCATGGGCCAGCCGCACCAGCCCCGGGCACGGTGGTTCACCGCCGAGGACATCTACGAACGGCGCCTCCGTGCCCCGGAACGCGCCCGCCTGGGCGGCAGGGACCACGCCCTGGCCTACGTGAGCCCGGACAAGCCCACGCTGATGAGCCTGGGGCGTCGCCGGCCCATCACCAGCGTGTGCCTGTCCCTGGGGGCGACCCTGATCGTCATCGGGGTGGGCGGGCTCGTGCTCTCCCTCATCCGGGCCTTCACCCTCTGAGGACCCGCCCACCCCGCCCGGGTCAGCCCTTGGCGGCGGCGGTGCGGCGCAACCGGGTGTTGACGAACTCGCCCATCCCCCAGCGGCCGAGCTCGCGGCCGAAACCCGAGCGCTTGACGCCGCCGAAGGGCAAGCCGGGCAGCGTGGTGCCGTGCTCGTTGACGTAGGCCATGCCCACCTCGAGACCGTCGGCGACCTCCTGGGCGCGATCGATGTCCTGGCTCCAGACGGATCCGCTGAGACCGAAGCTGACGTCGTTGGCGAGCTCGAGCGCCTCCTCCACGGAGTCCACGCCGTAGACCACGGCCACCGGCCCGAAGATCTCCTCCGAGTAGGCGTCCATCTCCGGGGTGACCCCGGTCAGCACGGCCGGGGCCATGAAGGCGCCCTCGCCGTCCAGCGGCTGGCCACCGGTGTGCAGGGTCGCACCCTGGTCCACGGCCCTCTGCACCTGCTGGACCACGGTGTCCCGTGCCGTGACGGAGGACAGCGGCCCGACGGCGGTGCCGTCCTGGGTGGGATCGCCCACCGCGGCGCCCTCGAACGTGGACACCACGGTGGCGACGAACTGGTCGAGCTTGTCGTTCGGGACGATCATGCGCTTGGGCGAGTTGCAGGCCTGGCCGGCGTTGGAGAGCCGCCCCTGGGCCGCCGTCCTGGCCGTCGACTCGACGTCGGCGTCGTCCAGCACGATCATCGCGTCCGAGCCGCCGAGTTCCAGGACGGCCTTCTTGAGGTTCTCGGCCGCCGTCTTGGCGACGGCGGTACCGGCCCGCTCCGAGCCGGTGAGCGAGACGCCCTGCACGCGCGGGTCGGCGATCATCGTGGCGACCTGCTCGTTGGTGGCGTAGACGTTGATGTAGGCATCCTGCGGGACCCCGGCCTCGTGCAGGATCTGCTCCATCACCGCGGAGGACGCACCGCAGATCGGGGCGTGCTTCAGGATGACGGTGTTGCCGGCCATCAGGTTGGGGGCGGCGAACCGGGCCACCTGGTAGTAGGGGTAGTTCCACGGCATGATGCCCACGAGCGAACCGAGCGGCGTGGTCTGCACGATCGACTCGACGGCGCCCTGCGGGTCCAGGGTCTCCGTCTGCAGCAGTTCGGGGCCGTGGTCGGCGTACCACTGGTAGATCTTGCCGGCCAGTTTGGCCTCGCCGATGGCCTGGCGCAGCGGCTTGCCCATCTCGGTGGCGATCAGCCGGCCCAGTTCCTCGGCGCGGTCGCGGTAGGCCTGGGCCACATCGGCCAGCACCTTCGCCCGGTCCTGCGGGGAGGTCGACCGCCATCCGTCGTAGGCGGCATGGGAGCGGGCCAGGACCCCCTCGACCTCGCCGTCCTGCAGGGTGGGGAACTCGCGTTCGATCTGTCCGGTGGTCGGGTTCGTGGTGGTGTACTTGCTCATCCGTCCACCCTAGGGACCGGTGGGGTGCGGACGAAAGGGGGTCCGCTCCACGCGGACATGACCTCTCCCCGGGGTGGGCCGGTCCGCGGGCGACACGGACCGCGGACGCCGTGCCACGGGCAGGACCGGCTGGTTCACCCGTGAGACGTCGCGGTCACCGGCCTGTCTCGGACATGTCGTACCTGCACGCGGCCACGATGGACCGGACCAGGACGTCGAGCATGGGCTGGGGCTGAACCAGTTCGGGGCTGGCGACGTAGAGCATGCTCAATCCATCGATCCCGGCGATGAACAACTGCGTGATCAGCAGCAGGTTGTTGGGTACCGGTTCTCCCGCCTCCTCGGCTGCCCTCGCGTAGATCGAGGACGTCGACCGGAACCAGGCCTGGTACATCTCCAGGTTCGCCTGGGCCTGCGACTCTGAATCCTCCTGGCTCTGCCGATAACGGCGCAACAGCAGCTCGAAGGTCGCCACCTGTTCTTCGGGATGCTCGGTGATCCGCTGCCACACCCGGTCGGCATGGGCCGCTATGGCGGCCTCCAGGCCACGGACCTCCGGCGGCAAAGGGGGCAACCGCGAGGCGAAGTCACGGCTCAGGTACTCCTGTACGGCCTCGAGGAGCTCCTCCTTGCTGTGGAAGCAGTAGTGGAGCGCAGCAAGCGGGGCGCCCGCCTCCTGGGCGATGCGACGCGTAGTCGCCCGCTCGACCCCCTCCTGGGCGATCACCCGCGCCGCCGCCTCGATGAATTCCTCCCGGCGCTGCTCAGCGGGAATGCGCTTCGACATGCGTGCTCCGTTCTCTCAGGCGGTCTCGGGACCGTGGGGTCACTTCGACGTGCCGTGCATGGAATACATCGTACGACCGAAGTTGGTCATATGTCTTGATCACTTGACCAACTTAATGCTCCAATGTGAGGGCGCTCACATCCGTGGGTCACCACCGCGCAGTACGGACAGGAGGAACCCATGACCCCCAGGGCGGACCTGTACATCCATGGCGCGGACCTGCCCACGGTCCTGCGGGCCCCGGGTTCTGGTCCTGCCCCGGATGCCGTCGCCGTCTCACAAGGGCGCATCACCGCCGTCGGCCCCTCGTCCGAGGTGGGCGCCCTGGTCGGACCGGGCACCCGCGTCGTGGATGCCGCTGGTGGCGCGCTGATCCCGGGCATCAATGACGCCCACCTGCACTTCACGGTGCTCGCCAGCATCCTCTATGGCTGCGTCGACGTCTCGGCGCATCGCTGTCCCACGTGGAACGAGGTCGCCCACGCGCTGCGCCAGGCGGCGTCGGCGCGACCGGCAGTCGTCAAGGCGCACGGGTGGGATGAGTTCCGCCTCGGCGCCGCCGGGGTGCAGATGCTCGCCGGCCTCGGTGTCGACGTCCCCGTGGTCGCCTTCGACCAGACGGGTCATCAACTCCTGGCCAATGAGGCGCTGATCCGGATGGCCGGCGTCACGAGTTCGACTCCGGACCCGCCCGGCGGTGTCATCGGACGCCACCCAGACGGAAGGCCGAACGGGCTGTTCGTCGACGCCGCCATGGAATTGCCCCTCAGCGCCATTCCCGCCCCGAGCACTGCTGAACTGCGCCGGGTCCAGTTGAAGTGCCAGTCGTTGCTGCACTCCTGGGGTATCACGTCACTGACGGAGCCCGGCCTCGGCCCCGGGGGCTCCGGACTGCTGGATGGCTCTCCCACCACGGGAGCCCTCGAGTCACTGGCGGCACTGGCGCAGTCACAGGAGCTGGCCCTGAGGGTCAACGTCCTGATGCTGTTCGCCGGCACCGGTGGCATCAGCTCCGAAACCGTCCGCAGCGGCCTTGAATCAGACCTCCCCCGACTGCTGGAGGAGCGCGCCATCGACCCCCAGTTGCTGCGCATCGGTGGAGTCAAGGTGTTCGCCGATGGGACCCCGCGCAGCGGCACCGCGTGGATGTCCGCTCCCTACGGGACCGAGTGCTCGCACGGACAGCTCGTCGTGGCCGGCGCGAGCGACGAGGCGCGCATCACCGAGCTCAAGGAGATCATCGCCCTCATCCACCGGGCGGGGCTCCAGTCGGGGGTGCACGCCACGGGCGACGCGACCACATCAGCGGTCGTCGACGCGGTGGCGGCAGCCCAGGAAGGCGGCCCGTCCGACCGCCGGCCGGGGGCCACAGGGGATCCGAGACACTATGTCATCCATGGCGCCTTCAACGGTCCGGACGCGCCCCGGGAACTCGCCCGCATGGTAGCTCACGGCGTGGGCCTGTGCACGAACCCACTGATCCGTTTCGGCGGTGGCGCCTCCCTGGAGCGGCTTCTCGGCCCGGAACGCTTCGCCTGGCATCAGCCCCTCGCCAGTGCGGCCAGAGCTGGCGTGCGGTTCACGGCGACCTCGGACGCACCCGTCTCGTCAGTCGACTGGCGCGGCGAGATCATCGCGATGGTCACCCGGATGACGCGGGACCACGATCTCCCCGTCAACCCCGCCGAGCGGATCAGCTCGCGCGAGGCACTGGCGGCGATGACCTCCACTCCCGCCTGGCAGGACCATGCCGAGACCCTCAAGGGAACCCTGGCCCCCGGCCAATTCGCCGATCTCTGCCTGCTGGAGAGTCCGTGGCCGTCCGACCACGAGATACAGGACCTCAGTTCCAACCCCGTCCGATCCACGTGGCTGGGTGGGCGCCTGGTCCACGGACCGGCCTGACACGGGCCATCGACCAGTCCATCCGTCCCCCGATGCCTCCTCCGGCATCGGTTCCACCGTCTCCACCTCGATTCCCATACCCCAGGAGAACACCATGAACACCCGTCGAACCTTCCTGTCCTTCGCCGCCGTCACGTCTCTGGGCCTCGGCCTGGTCGCCTGCGGCGGCAGCACCACGGCCGAGTCAGGACAGACCCAGTCCGGCTCGTCGGGGGGCACCGTGACGGTCGGGGCCCTCGGCCTGGCATCCGATGCCTCGCTGCGCCTGGCCGAGGAGCAGGGATACCTCGAGGAGGCCGGCATCAACAGCATCGAGGTGAAGACCGTGGCCAACCCGCCGGCCGCCATCGCCGCGGTCCAGAGCGGTGACATCGACGTCGCCTACACCCCCTCGGTTCCCTTCTTCAACGCCCTCAACCAGGGCATCGACCTGACCGTCGTCGCCGCCGCCGACGGTTACCCCGACGACGCCCTGGAGATGGATGCCGCCGAATTGGACGACACGGGCGTGTACGTCGCCGCCGGAAGCGACATCTCGTCCCCGGCTGACCTCGAAGGACGCAAGGTCTCCGTCCCGGCTCGCAAGGCCCAGATGGAGGTCACCATCAGCGAGACCATCCGCCAGGACGGTGGCGACCCGTCCAAGGTCCAGTGGATGGTGCTCGACCCCGCCTCGGCACTGGACTCCCTGAAGAACGGCCGGATCGATGCCGCTGCCCTCGTCTCCCCCTTCACCGAGCAGGCCGGCGCCCAGGGGAACACCCTGCTCTCCTCCCCGGGCGTGGCCTTCTTCGAGAAGGGCGCCGTGGGGCTGTGGGTCGCCGGAACCGACCAGGTGGAGCAGGACCCCGCCAAGTACGAGGCCTTCCGTGAGGCCATGGTCAAGGCCTTCGAATACGGCAACGAGAACACGGAGGAGGCCCAGAAGCACGCGGCGGAGATCACCGGCGTGGACCTGGAGACGATCCGCCAGGGAGCCACCACCTACTGGCCGCTGGAGACGAGGCTCGAGGACATCAACCGTGCCAACGAGAAGATGACCGAACTCGGTTACCAGCCGCAGAACGCGCCGCTGACCGAGGACTCGATCCTGGGGGCTGAATGATGACGGGGCACTACTGGCGCCACAACTCCCGGCCGCTGGCCTATGGCGCAGCCGGCGTGGGCCTGTTGCTCATCGTCTGGCAGGTGCTGGCGACTGGTCCGCTGTCCGGTACGTCCCTGCCCACCGTGGGGCAGGCGCTCAGCGCCCTCGGGGAGATGCTGGGTGACGGTGCGTTCTGGGAGGACACCGCCGTCACGGCGGGGACGGCCCTGATCGGGCTGGCGGCCTCGATCGTCGTCGGGGTGGTCCTGGGCATCCTGATCGGCACCTCACAGCTGCTGCGATTCGCCACGTCCGCGGTGCTCGAATTCCTGAAGCCGATCCCGCCGATCGTGATCCTGCCCATCGTGGTGCTCATCCTGGGTCCGACGACGGAGATGACCATCGTGCTGGCCATCATCGGTTGCGCGATCCCGATCCTGATCCAGACCGTTGCCGGCGTCTTCGATGTCGATCCGGTGCGCACTGACACCGCCCGCTCGTACGGCATGGGCCAGGTCGAGATCCTGGGGCGGGTCATACTCCCGGGCGCCTCGCCCTTCATCGCCACCGCCATCCGCGTCTCCGCACCGGCAGCCCTGGTGGTGACCGTCGTCGCCGGGCTGCTCGGGGGCGGACCGGGTCTGGGCCAGAGCCTGTACCAGGCCCAGACCGCCGGGGACTCGGCGCGGATGTACGCGCTGATCATCGTGCTCGGCGTCCTCGGCATGGCCTTCCAGGCCGCGTCCCAGCTGGTCGAGGCCAAGGCCCTGCACTGGCATGAATCGAAACGTGAGGTGCAGGCATGACCACCGCAGACATCACCGTCAACCACCTGACAGCGCGTCGGCGTCCCCGCCGGAGGTCGCGTCGCGTACCGTCCTGGCTGAAATGGGCCCTGGCCGTCGGCACGCCCACCCTGCTGCTGGCCGCCTGGTGGGTGGCTTCAGCGAGGTCCTCCAGCACCTTCTTCCCGCCACTGGAAGAGATCCTGACCAGGTTTCAGCAGTTGTGGCTGTTCGCCCACTTCCCCACCGATGTCGTCCCCAGCCTGGCCAACCTGGCCGGGGGTTACGCGCTGGCGGTCGTGGTGGGCATCGTCCTCGGGTTCGTCCTTGCCCTGGTCCGGCCGCTGCGCTGGTTGCTGGAGCCGATCATCCACTTCGTGCGGTCCATCCCGCCCGTCGCCCTGGTGCCGATCTTCATCACCATGATCGGCTTCGGCAACGACATGCGCATCACCTCGATCGCCCTGGCGGCGACGTTCCCCACCCTCATCGCCACCATGGACGGGATCCGTTCCGTGGACGGCACCCTGAAGGACGTCAGCGTCGTCTACCGGCTGACCCGTACGGAGAAGTTCACCCAGGTGTACCTCCCGGCCGCTGCACCCCAGATCTTCGCCGGGTTGCAGGTGAGCCTGCAGATCGCGTTCATCGTGATGATCGCCTCGGAGATGCTCGGTGCCTCGACCGGCATCGGTGCGTTGACGCTGACCGCGCAGCAGTCCTTCATGATCGCGGACATGTGGGCCGGGGTGCTCCTGCTCGGTGTCCTGGGATTCGTGATCAACAAACTTTTCGACCTCGTCAAGGCCAGGATCCTGGCCTGGTACTTCGGCGCCAAGGAGGCCCAGCGTGACTCTTGACTCCACCATCCGCACTGACACCCGACCACACCACGGCGCCACGTCCGCCCACACCCGAGGAGCTTCCATGGACCACGCCACACCCGTCCCTCGACTGGCCGTCGACAGGCTGTGCAAGTCCTACGGGAGCGGCCCCCAGGCCAAGGAGATCATCCGGGACCTGTCCTTCGAGGTCGCCGCGGGAGAGGTCGTCTGCATCGTGGGGCCCTCCGGTGTCGGCAAGACCACGCTGCTGAAGTGCATCACCGGACTGCAGCCACTGACCTCCGGCGAGGCCAGGATCGACGGCCAGCCCATCGACGGGCCACCGGAGCAGATGGCCCTCGTCTTCCAGGACTACCACCGCTCCCTGATGCCGTGGCTGACGGTACGCAAGAACATCCGGCTTCCGTTGCGGCACCTCCGACTGGGCCGGGCCGAGGAGAACCAGCGCATCGACGAGGCGATCGAGGCCGTGGGGCTCAGCCATGCCACCGAGCTCTACCCGTGGCAGCTCTCCGGTGGCATGCAGCAGCGCGTGGCCATCGCCCGCGGCCTGGCCTACCGGCCGGAGATCCTCATCATGGACGAGCCGTTCGCCTCGGTCGATGCCCAGACCCGGTTCGAGCTCGAGGACCTCTGCCTGCGGATCCGGGAACAATTCGGCATGACCATCCTGGTGGTCACGCACGACATCGACGAGGCCGTGTACCTCTCCGACCGCGTCGTCGTGCTCGGTTCCAAGCCTGCCCACGTGGTCGAGGTCGTCACCGTGAACCTGCCCCGGGAGCGGGACCAGATCACCACGCGCGCCACCAAGGCGTTCGTGGACGAGCGCACGCGCGTGCTGTCCCTGATCAAGAACCCCCACCGTCAGGAGATGGCCGATGCGTGAGCGACCTGACCCGAACCCCGCAGCCGGCCGCCCCAACGTCCTGGTGATCATCGCGGACCAGCTCCGCCCGGATCACCTGGGCTTCGGTGGCCACCCGCTGGTGTCGACGCCCCATCTGGATGCCCTGGCCGCCGAGGGCGTGGCCTTCGGCAACGTCCACGTCACCAACCCCACGTGCATGCCCAGCCGGGCCAGCCTGATGACCGGTCGGTGGCCCCAGCAGCACGGCACCCGGTGCAACGGGTTGCCACTCGACCCGGACGTCTCGACCCTGCCGGGAGACCTGGCGTCGTGCGGCTACCGCACCAGCGCGGTGGGCAAGCTGCACCACCAGAACATGGGCTGGGACTTCGAGCCGGAGCAGCGCGAGCAGATCATGCTCTCCGAACCCCAGTTGCTGGAGGACTGCCTCCCGGATGCCCGCCGACCCGTCCGCGACGCCGGCTGGGACCGCTGGGAGGATTCCCTCCTCCACAGCGAACAGCCGGTGACGATGCCCGGTGACTACTACGGCTACCAGGAGGTGGACCTGGTGGTCGGTCATGGGGACCGCCCCAGCGGTCACTACGTGCACTGGGCGCGCGAGCGCGGTTTCGACCCCTTGACGGACGCCGGACCGCAGCGGGCACTGGACGATCACGGCGGGCACTGGGCGCAGGTCTACACCTCGGCCGTTCCGGCCGGACTGCACCCCAGCGCGTACGTCGCCGAGCGGACCTGCGCCCGCCTCGAGGACCATGCCGCGGACGGCGAACCGTTCTTCCTGTTCGCCTCCTTCCCCGATCCCCACCATCCGTTCGCGCCGCCGGCCGGATACGACCGCCTGTACGACCCGGCGGACGTCCCGGTACCTGATACGTTCCACCAGGATCACTCGGATTCTCCCGAACACGTCCGGCGCATGGCCGAGCGACGGGGGATGCCCGGCGAGGACCCGACCATGACGTGGATCGCCACGGAGGAACAGTACCGGGTGGCCTGCGCGGCGGAACTGGGTCTGATCACCTTGCTGGACGACCAGGTGGGCAGGATCCTGCAGACGCTGGAACGCACCGGACTGGCGGAGAACACGGTGGTCGTCTTCACCTCGGACCACGGGGACATGTTCGGCGACCACGGCATGATGCTCAAGCACTTCACCCACTACCGGGGCGTGACCAACGTGCCACTGGTCATGAGGGTGCCCGCGGGACTGCCGGGGGCCGGCGTCGGGATCTCCCCGGCGGCGCGGACCGCGGCCTCGACGGCCCTGGTCTCGAACGCGGACCTGGTGCCCACCCTGCTGGAACTCACCGGGGTCTCGGGACACCGCGGCATCCAGGGCCGCAGCCTGGTCCCGCTGCTGCGGGGCGAGGCCTCCGTCCACCGCAGGGCACTGATCGTCGAGGAGGATCAGCCGTTCGGCCTCGACGGGCTGCCGGCCCCCGTGCACATCCGTTCGGTCATCACCCCCGAGGCCCGCTACACGCGGTACTTCGGCACCGACGCCGAGGAGCTGTACCTGCTCGACTCGGACCCGGAGGAGGCCCACAACCTGGCCGCCAGGCCGGGGTGCGAGGAGGTCGTGGACCGCATGCGCCAGCTGATGCTGGACGAGTTGCTGGCGCTGACCGACCACGGGGTCCGGGTGCGGGCGGCGGCCTGACCCGTCAGCCGACGGTCCGGAAGCCGCAGTTGCTGCTCGAGGAGTCCGGACTGTTCCTGCTCCGCGCTGCCACCCGGTACCGGTTGCAGTAGGAGTCGTGGCAGAGGAACGACCCTCCGCGCATGACCCTGCCCTCGCCGAACGGCGGCCCGGGGGGATTCTCCTCGGGACTGCGCCGGTAGTAGCGCGGCAGGAACCAGTCCTGGCACCACTCCCAGACGTTCCCGGCCATCTGGAACAGGCCGAACCCGTTGGCCGGGAACGTCCGCACCGGGGCCGTGGAGAGGAAACCGTCGTCGATCGTGTTCTCCACGGGGAAGCGTCCCTGGAAGATGTTGCAGTGGTGCTCGCCGCCCGGCACGAGCTCATCGCCCCAGGCGTAGCGGTGGCCCTGCAGCCCGCCGCGGGCCGCGTACTCCCATTGCGCCTCGTGCGGCAGGCGGCGCCCGGCCCACGCGCAGTAGGCCTGGGCGTCATTCCAGCTGACGTGGACCACCGGGTGGTCCTCGTCCGCCCGGGATCCCGGTCCGAGCGGGGCATGCCAGCACGCCCCGGGCACGTTGACCCACCAGGCCGTCCCCGGGACCGGGTTCGCGCCCGCCGGGTTCAGCCGACGAGCAATGAGTTCCAGGTGGAAGACCGCCGAGGACCCGAACCGTTCCGCCTCCGTGACGTACGCGGTCTGCTCCACGAACCGCCGGAAGTCGTCGACCGTCACGGTGGTGGCGTCCATGGAGAAGCCGTCCAACCGCACCGCGTGCACGGGCGTCTCACCGTCTGCGGGGTACCCCTCACCGAAGTGGTCCCCCATGAGGAACCGACCGGCGGGAACCTCAACCTGCTCGATGCCGTGGGTGGAGCTCGACTGGACCGGGCCCGTGTGGACGGCCCGAGACGCAGGCTCCCGCGGATCCATGTGCTGCGCACGTCCCGGCTCGGTACCGCCGGCAGCGGGATGACAACAGTCCACATCCACCTCTCAGGGCCGATTCGTCGTGCAGGTGCTCAGCCGGACAGCTCAGACAGGCAGGGCTTTTCCATTATGGTGCGCCGCCACGGCCGGTCACGTCAGCCGACCGAGATGACCCCGCCCCTCCCCCGGCACTAGACTGAAGGTTCAACGACAGGGGAGCGCCAGGCCGGCGCTGAGAGTGCGCACACCGCAGACCCTCGAACCTGCCCGGTTAGCACCGGCGAAGGAAGTCGAGCTTTCTCTCCTCGGGTCGGCGCACCCGCCGCCCCGTCCCCTCCAGAGGTATTGGAGGAACTCATGCACCACCTTTCCGCAGCGCCCACCAGCAGACGCCGTGCCCGTGGCGCCCTCGCGATCCTGGGCATCGCCGCGCTGGCCCTGACCGGCTGCTCGGTCGCGGACCAGTCCGGCGCGGGCGACGGCACGGCGCCGGCCACCACCGACGGCGCGAGCGGCGCCTCGGGAGCCGGCACCGGTGGCACGGTGACCGTGATGACCCACGACTCCTTCAACATCACCGAGGAGCAGATCGCCGCCTTCGAGCAGGAGTCCGGCTACGAGCTCACCACCACCGCCCCGGGCGACGCCGGCACCCTGGTCAACCAGCTGATCCTGTCCAAGGACAACCCCACCGTGGACGCGGTCTACGGCATCGACAATCTCTCGGCCCAGCGCGTCATCGACGAGGGCGTCGTCGCCGAGTACGCCTCCGGGGCGCTGCCGGAATCCGCCCAGGACCTCGTCGTCGAGGACCGGCTGACCCCCATCGACCAGGGCCAGGTCTGCGTCAACGTGGACGAGCAGTGGTTCGAGGAGAACGACCTCGCCGCGCCGACCACCCTGGAGGACCTGGCCAGGCCCGAGTACGCGCGGCTGTTCGTCACCACCAATCCGGTCACCTCCTCCCCCGGCCTGGCCTTCCTGGCCGCCACCGTGACCGAGAAGGGCGAGGACGGCTGGCAGGACTACTGGCAGCGGTTGCTCGAGGGCGGCACCAAGGTCGCCGCCGGCTGGTCGGACGCCTACTACTCCGACTTCTCCGCCGGCGAGGGCCAGGGCGCCTACCCGCTGGTGCTCAGCTACTCGTCCTCCCCCGCCTTCGCCCCGACCACCGGGGTCGTCGAGGACACCTGCACCACCCAGGTCGAGTACGCCGGCGTCGTGGAGGGCGCGAAGAACCCCGAGGGCGCGCAGGCGTTCATCGACTTCCTGCTCGCCGAGGACTTCCAGGCCTCGCTGCCGGAGAACATGTTCATGTACCCGGTGGACGAGTCCCTCGAGCTGCCGGCCGAATGGGCGCAGAACGCCACCCTCGTCGAGGACCCGATCGAGGCGGACCTGCGGCAGATCGCCGAGAAGCGCGAGGCCTGGCTCGAGGACTGGAACGCACTCTACGAGGCCGCGAGCTGATCGGCATCCCCCACCGGACAGGACGCGACGGATGAGCCTGGTCCCGGGAGACCCGGCCCTGGTCCCGACGCCGGCCCCCACCCGGGTGCCGGCGTCCGGTCGGGCCCCGGAGACCGGAACCGCCCCGCCGGGCGGTGACCGGGCGGACGTCGTGCCCGGGCGGTGGAGGCGTGCCGCCGGCCCGGTGGGCCGCGGGCTGGTGTGGACGGTGGTCGCCGCCGTCCCGCTGGCGTTCCTGGCGGTGTTCTTCCTGTGGCCCGTCGGGTCGATGCTGGCCCGTGGCGTGACGAACGCCGCCGGGCAGCTCGACCTCGGCGCCTTCGCCGAGGTGCTGGCCGAGTCGCGCACCTGGCGGCTCGTGGGGCAGACGCTGGGACTGGCGGTGGCCGGAACACTGGGATCGCTGCTGCTGGGGCTGCCCGGGGCGTACGTCCTGTACCGGTGCCGGTTCCCCGGGCGGAACCTGCTGCGCGGGCTGTCCACGGTGCCCTTCGTGCTGCCGACGGTGGTGGTGGGCACCGCGTTCCGGGCGCTGCTGGCCGAGAACGGCCCGCTGGGGTTCCTGGGGCTGGACCAGACGCTCACGGCCGTCGTGCTGGCGATGGTGTTCTTCAACTTCTCCGTGGTGGTGCGCCAGGTCGGTGCCCTGTGGTCCACGCTGGACCCGCGCACTGGGGAGGCCGCCCGGATGCTGGGGGCCTCGCCGTGGCGGACGTTCGTGACCGTCACCGTCCCGGCGCTGGGACCGGCGATCGCCTCGGCCGGGTCGCTGGTGTTCCTGTTCTGCTCGACGGCGTTCGGGATCGTGCAGACCCTGGGCCGGCCGGGCGTGGGCACCCTGGAGACCGAGATCTACATCCAGACGACGGCGTTCCTGGACCTGCGCACGGCGGCGGTGTTCTCCACGCTGCAGTTCGTGGTGGTGATCCTGGCGGTGACGCTGGCCAACCGGTTCCGCGCCGGGACCGAGACGGCGCTGCGGTTGCGCGAACCGACCTCCCACCCGCTGCGGCGCGCGGACGCGGTGCCGTTCGCGGTGACGATGCTGACCGTGGTGCTGCTGATCGCCGCGCCGATCGTGGCGCTGGTGGCGCGGTCCTTCCAGTCCTCGCAGGGCTGGGGGCTGCGCAACTACGAGCTCCTCGGCTCGAGCGCCGGGTCCGGGTTCGCCGGCGGGACCACGGTGCTGCAGGCCCTGGAGCACTCGGTGAAGATCGCCCTGGACGCCACGGTCATCACGCTGGTGGTCGGGGTGCCGCTGGCGCTGCTGCTGACCCGGCCGGTGCGCTCGCGGTGGGCGGTGCGGGCCCAGCGGCTGTTCGACGCGGCGATCATGCTGCCGCTGGGGGTGTCCGCGGTGACGGTGGGCTTCGGGTTCGTGGTGTCCCTCGTGGCCTCCGCCCCGCAGCTGGCGTACTCGGGCGCGCTGGTGCCGCTGGCCCAGGCCGTGGTCGCGCTGCCGCTCGTCGTCCGTTCGCTGGTGCCGGTGCTGCGGGCCGTGGACCCGCGGTTGCGGGAGGCCGCGGCCGTGCTGGGTGCCTCTCCCGGGCGGGTGCTGCGGACCGTGGACGGGCCGTTCCTGGCGCGCGGACTCGGGCTGGCCGCCGGGTTCGCGTTCGCGGTGTCCCTGGGCGAGTTCGGGGCGACGACGTTCCTCGCCTCCCCCGACTACCAGACCCTGCCGGTGCTCATCGTGCGCCTGCTGGGCCGGCCCGGGGAGGACAACTACGGGATGGCGATGGCCGGGTCGGTGATCCTGGCGGTGCTGACCGCGACGGTGATGCTGGTGTGTGAGCGGTTGCGCCCGCGGGGCGCGGCCGGGACGGGAGCGGGGTTCTGATGGGTGTCGAGACAGAGCGGGCGCTGGTGTGCGAGGGCGTGTCCGTGGCGTACCCGAACGGGTTCGTGGCGGTGCGGGACATGGACCTGGCCGTCGACGCCGGCGAGATCGTCGCGCTGCTGGGCGCCTCGGGCTCGGGCAAGTCGACGCTGCTGCGCGGGATCGCCGGGCTGGAGCGGGTGTCCGCCGGAAGCCTGTGGATGCGCGGCCGGCGGATGAACCGGGTGCCCGTGCACGAGCGCGGGTGCGGGATGGTGTTCCAGGACGGGCAGCTGTTCCCCCACCGGTCGGTGGCGCGGAACATCGGCTACGGACTGGAGACCTCGGGACTGAGCCGGGCCGAGCGGCGCACACGCGTGGACGAGATGCTGCGGCTCGTGGGACTGGAGGGCTACGGGAACCGCGCCGTGCAGACACTCTCCGGCGGCCAGGCCCAGCGCGTGGCCCTGGCCCGCTCCCTGGCGACCAGGCCGCGGCTGCTGCTGCTGGACGAGCCGCTGTCCGCCCTGGACCGGGCGCTGCGCGAACGCCTGGCCGTGGACCTGCGCAGGATCCTGACGAGCACGGGGACGACCGCCGTGTACGTGACCCATGACCACGCCGAGGCCTTCACCGTGGCGGACCGGATCGCCGTCATGGGCGAGGGCCGGGTGCTGGCGGTGGGGACGCGGGCGGAACTCCTCGGTGTCGCGGCGGGAGCGGCCGGCGGCCCCGGGCGCGCGGACGGCACGACGACGGTGGCCGGATCCGCGGACGGCCGGTCCGCGCTGGCCCCGGACGCGGGTGCCGCCGGCGTGGCCGAGGTGCTCGGCAGCAGCGGGCGGCTGCGCGGGGTGGTGCTGCGCCCCACGGACGCCGGCGCCGTCGTCGAGCTGTACGCCACCGAGGTGGAGGTGCCCGGCCTGCGGGCCGAGCCCGGCGCCGAGGTGCTGTTGCGGGTGGGGTGACGTGCACGCCCCCGGCCGCGCACCGAGGGCGGTCGGGGGCGTGCACGTCACCGGAGCAGGAGCGGATCCCGGTGGGGTCGCACCGCGGCCTCAGGCGGCGTCGTCCGCGTAGTCGCGGTGGGTGCGGTACCGGGTCAGCGCCAGGGTGCACGCCAGCATGACGAGGCAGGCGACGACGACGTATCCGGCCACCGACCAGCTGGTCCCGGTGCGGGCCAGCAGCGTCGTGGCGATCAGGGGTGCGAAACCCCCGCCGACGATGGCACCGAACTGGTAGGCCATGCTGATGCCGGAGTAGCGGACCCGCCCCGGGAACGCCTGCGTGAGGATCGGCGGGACCACGGCCCAGGCGAAGGACGTGGAGGCGTGCGCCAGCAGCGTGGCCAGGGCGGCCAGCCAGATGTTCCCGGTGTTGAACAGGGGGAAGAACAGCAGCGCCCCTGCGATCATGAGGGTGGCCCCCGCCACCGCCATCCTGGTCAGGCCGGTCCGGTCCGCCCGCCGGGCCAGGAGGGGCACCATGACGATCTGCAGGACGCAGCACGCGATGCCGATCCAGAGCAGTGCGGACTGGGAGTAACCGATCTGAGTGGTGCCGTAGGAGAGGGCCCAGGTCAGCACGATGTAGGACAGGATCGAGGGCACGCCGGCCACGAAGACCGTCAGGAGCAGTTGCGGGGTGAAGCCCCTGAAGACCTCCAGGAAGGGCACCTTGGCCGGTTCGTTCTTCACGGACTCCTCGAACAGCGGGCTCTCACCCAGCCGGCGGCGGGCCCAGATCCCCACGACGACCAGCAGGAAGCTGATCACGAAGGCGATCCGCCAGCCCCACTCCAGGAAGGCCGGACCGGTCACGGCCATCAGGATGATGAGCATCAGGTTGGCGAGCATCAGTCCGGCCGGCAGCCCGATGGTCGGGGCGGCACCGTAGAGGGACCGCTTGTTCGCGGGGGCGTGCTCGATGGCCATCGTCACGGCACCACCCCACTCGGCGCCCACGCCGAGGCCCTGGATGAGCCGCAGCAGCGTCAGCAGGATCGGCGCCCAGATGCCGATGGTGGCATAGGTGGGGATCAGGCCGATCAGCACGGTGGCCCCGCCCATCAGGTACAGGGACAGGACCAGCATCCGCTTGCGGCCGATCCGGTCTCCGAAGTGGCCGGCGAGGATGCCGCCGATCGGCCGGGCGATGAAGCCGAATGCGAAGGTCGCGAAGGCTCCGATCTGGCTGGCCGTGGCGTTGTCCGAGGGGAAGAACTGGGGTCCGAAGATCAGTGCGGCGGACGCCGCGTAGAGGAAGAAGTCGTACCACTCGATCGTGGTGCCCAGGAACGTCGCACCGATGACGCGGCGGGCCTCCCGGGCCCTGGCCGGGTCGGTCGCGGATACCGGGGTGCCGGGGGCCCGGGGTATCGGGCCGGCCGCCGTCGGGCTGTCCGGGGATTGCTGACGGGTGTGTTCGGGAAGGTGCGTCATGGAATGCTGCTCCAGTTCATCCGGCCTGCGGCGCAGGGGTGGTGAAGAGGGACTGATGGGTGAGGTGATGAGAGGGGTGAAGGGGGTGGGAAGAGGTGATCGGAACCCTCCTGTCTGCTAGACGAAGGCCCCATGGCCGGTGATGTCCCGTCCGACGATCAGGGTGTTGATCTGGTCCGTGCCCTCGAAGGTGTAGAGGGACTCGGCGTCCGCGTGGAACCGGGCGGCCTGGTGCTCCAGCAGGATGCCGTTGCCGCCCAGCAATTCCCGGCCCAGTGAGGCAGTGTGGCGCATGTGGCGGCACACCCAGGTCTTGGCCAGGGCCGCCTGAGCGTCGCCGACGCCGTCGCCGTCGGCGAGCTGCGCCAGGCGGACCGCGAGCGCCAGGGAGGCGTTGGCGTTGCCGAGCATGGTGACCAGCTGGTCCTGGACCAGCTGGAACGACGCGATCGGCCGGCCGAATTGCTCTCGCTGCCGCGTGTAGTCGAGCACGGTCTCGAAGAGGCCGATCTGCAGGCCGGTGGCGTTCCACACCGCGTCCGGACGCAAAATCCGGAAGGCCCGGTTGAGGTCGGCGAAGGAGTTGATCTCCTGCAGGCGGTGTGAGTCCGGCACCCGGACGCCGTCGAGGGTGATGTCGGCGTTGTCCACCATGCGCAGGGAGGTCTTGCCGCGGATCGTGGTGATGGTCATGCCCGGATCGTCGGTGCGGGCCAGGAAGACCTTGACCTGGTGGTCCTCGGTGTCGCGGGCGGCCACTGCTACGTAGTCGGAGGACGCAGCGTTGCCGATCCAGCGTTTGGCTCCGGTGAGTACCCAGTCGCCACCGTCGCGGCGGGCCTCGGTCTGGACGCCACGGGCGATGTCGGAACCGTGCTCGGGCTCGGTCAGGGCGAAGCACCCGGTCATCCGGAACTCCGCGATGTCCTCGTCCCATGCGGAAAACTGTTCCGGGCTGGCCCCGGCCTGCACCACGGTGCGGAACATGCCGGCCTGGCCGCCGAACAGGATGGCCAGGGACCCGTCGACGCGGGAGAACTCCAGGTTCCGGAACCCGGTGAACAACGGCCGGACGGCCTCCCCGGCGTCGCGGATCTCCGCGGGGTCCACCAGGTCCAGCCTCGCCAGTCGGTCCCGCAGGAACAGCGGCGCCTCGCCCCGTTCCCAGTGGTCGGCCAGGACCGGTGCGGCCTCGGTCAGCAGGAACTCCCGCAACCGCCGCAGCACGGTGCGTTCGGCCCCGCTCAACTGCTCGGCGAACCCGTAGTAATCGGCCGTGCCGAGGAGGCCGGTGCTCATACCGTGCCCGCCCGCTTCGGGCCGGCGTCCGCCACGGCGGTCTTGATCGCCCTCATGTCCAGCTTCCCGCTCGGTCTCCGCTCGAGGGTGTCGCGCAGGACCAGCGTGCGCGGTTTCTTGTATCCGGCCAACCGGGGTGCAACGTGGTCCAACAGGTCCTGTGCGGTAGTGCCCGACCCCGGGGCCACGGCGACGACGGCGGCCACTCGCTCGCCCCAGCGCGGGTCCGGCACCCCGAAGACGACGGCATCGGTCACCGCCGGGTGGTCCAGCAACGCCTCCTCGACCTCACCCGGAAAGACCTTCTCCCCGCCCGTGTTCACCACGGAACTGCCCCGCCCGAGCAACTCGATGAAGCCATGCTCGTCTACCCGGACGTAGTCCCCGGGTGAACAGTGACGGACCCCGTTGATGACCGGGTAGCTCTCCTCCGACTTCCGCGGGTCGTCCAGGTAACCCTTGGGCAGGGCCCCGCGGTAGGCCAGCACGCCGGTCGCACCTGGCACGTCCTGCACCTCGCGCCGCGCCTCGTCCAGCACCACGGCGTCCTCCGCGAGACGGAACCGAGCCGGGAGGTCCTCGGCGCGCGTTGTGGTGGCGATGGCGTAGGGACCCCCTTCCGTGGAGGCGAGGATGTCCACGATCGCCACCTGCCCCAATCGGTGGATCCGGCGCTTGGTCTCGTCACTGAACCGCATCCCCGAACTGATCACGGACGTCAGTCCGGACCGGGCGCCCTGCAAGCGTGTTTCAAGGGCCTCGACGATGGGCACGGCCACGGCGTCCCCGGCTACGATAAGCCGGCTCACCCGTTCGTCGATGATCAGTCGCACCACGTCCTCGGGGACCAGGCTGGGGTCCGGGTTGATGATCACCGTGCCGCCCAGGGCCAGGGTGTTCATGACGCTGAAGAGGGCGGTGGCGTGGATGAACGGCGCCAGCGGCAGGGTGGTCACGGCCGGGCGGTCCGCGGACACCGCCACGGCGACGGCGGCCTCCACGTCCGCGGGATACTCCAGCCCCAGTGGTGCGTAGATCGAGGACTGCTGGATGTGCAGGAGGTCTCCGATCCCCCAGACCACGGCCTTGGGAGTGCCCGTGGTCCCGCCGGTGAAGATGTAGACCTCGGCGTCCCGGCCCGGGTCGGGCAGCGAGGCCGGGACTGCGGCCACCAGGTCCGCATAGGCCAGGCGCGCCACGCGGGGAGGAAGGACCACCGGCTCCCGGACCGGTGCCCCGTCCGCACGTCCGCCACCGGCCACGACCACGAACCGTGGTGAGGCCTCCGTCCCGGCGACCCGCTCCAGTGCGTCCTGGACGACGGCAACGGTGCCCGGGGCGTGGACGAGCGCGGCGGGGCGGGCCACCGCCAGTAATGCGGCCACCTCGGCACCGCGGTAACGGTAGTTGATGGACACGGGAATGGCCTCGAGCTTGAGACAGGCGTAGAAGAGCACGAGGTACTCGACGGTGTTGTGCAGGAAGAACGCCACCCGGTCCCCGGCGCACAGGCCCTGGTCCCGCAGCGCCGTTGCGGCGGCCCCGGCTCGAGCCTCGAACTCCTCGTAGCTGACGGACTGCCCGTCGGACCGCAGCGCGACGAGCTCCGGGCGGCGTCTGGCTATCCGGTTCCAGAGGACTGCGTAGTTGTCGTACATCCGAACGCTCCTGTACCGCGAGGGAGGACGCCGCCCATGTGACGGATCCCACAAGTAGTTTCAGGTGTCCTGAAATAATCGTCAAGGCCCTCGAGCCCTGGCCTGCTTCCAGGAGCGCAGCGCACCGTCAACGCGCAGAGTGGTTCGGCCCTGCGGTCCCTGCGCGCAGGTCCGACCAGCCCCGGGGTACGCACCCGAACGCCAAGGGGGCACATCCGCGGCCCCAGCACTGCCAGCACTGGAAGTGGAAGGTGTGGTCCTCAGAGGCTGAAGATCTGCCGGTCGGCCGCCAGGGTGTACGAGCCGTCGTAGTGCGCGCCGATGCCGGTCAAGTCCGCATGCGAGAACACCCCTGCCACGTGGCTGACCACCACGCTCTTCGCACCGGCCTCGGTGGCGATCCGCCCAATACCCTCTGGGGACGTGTGGCTGGACTCCAGGTGATGCAGGTATTCCTCGGTGAAGCCCCGGTCGCGGTAGTAGTCCATATTGATGACCTCGTGGACCATGATGTCCGCATCACGACTCAGCCGCGCCACGTTGGAGTGCTCGGCGGTGTCCCCGGAGAACGAGATGACCCCGTGGTCGGACTCGAACCGGAATCCGAAAGAAGGAAAGACCGGCAGGTGTTCCACGAGTGTCGCCTGAACTCGAACGCGGTCGTCCTCATAGATGGTGAACGGCTCCATCTCCGGCACAGGATGACGGTCCGGGTCGGCCTTCAGTCCGCGAGGCAGGTCGATGTCCACGCCTTCAAAGAGTTCGTCGAGCGGAATGCGCGCCTCGTCGGTGGTGCGGATATTGATGTCATAGCCATTGGCCTTCAGCAGATGGTCGACGACATCCTTCATGCCGGTCTGGCTCGGTTCGACAACAGGCCGGAACCCTTGGGGCAGGCGGGCTCGGCCGGGCCCCATGATCCCCACCCTCGACGTCACGCCCTGCACCGGGGTGTCCCAGTTGTAGAGCATGTAGGCGCTCAGCTCGGAGACATGGTCCGAGTGCAGGTGGGTGACGAACGCCTGGCGAAGCGTACTGCCGGTCAGCCCGGCCTCGCTGGCCTGCCTCGGCATGCCCAAACCGAAGTCCACGAGGTAATGCAGGCCATCCACGATGACAGCGCTCGATATCCCGTGCCGCGACCCGCGGATGGCCGGGCCGGCTGCGGTGCCCAGGGTGACCAGGTGCATTCCCGCCTCCGGGACCTTGCCCGGAGCAGCGAGCACCGGGGTCTCGTCCGCTGACGCGCCACCAGCGGCCAGGAAGGGGGCACCAAGGGCCATCGCTCCCCCAGCACCCAGAATGGCGCGGCGAGACGGTCGAGGGGATCGCGGGGTGGATGCCATGGTTCCTCCAAAGGGTTGAGAGCCAGAACGCCGAGCTGCCTATATTTCAGGCTGGCTGAAACATTCGGCTGCTCACCCACTATGGAGGAGGGGTTCTCCTGAGACAAGGCCCCGGGAGGCTGCGCTCCCCGCCCGAAGACATCAGGGCTCCCCGATACTCACGCGCGGTGATGCGGCCTTCCCACGATGGGGTCACCGTGGATCGCGAAGAACTGCCCCGTGGACCCCTGGATCGCCCTGGCCACCGTGGTGAAGATCCAGTCCAGTGCCGCCGTCTGCTGCGTGGTCGCCCGACGGTAGAGGCGGACGTCCACGGCCGGCATCTCGAAGGGCAGGGGCTGTACGACGATCGGCCACGTGGTCGCCCATCCGGCGGCGATGGTGTCGGGGACGGTCGCGATCAGCCCCCGGTCCCCCGCCAGCAGGGACGGCAGGGAGGTGAAATGGTTCACCGTCACCTGGGGGGTGATGACCGCGCCCAGCCGGCCCAGGGCGGCTGCGAGGTTGGGCAGGCCGGAATCACTCCCCACCGCGACGTGCTCGGCCGAGACGTAGTCCGCCAGGGAGACCGGCGCCATGGCGAGCGGATGGTCCGCGGACATCGCCACCCCGTACGACTGCGACTTCAGGGCCACGTGGTCGAAGCCACCCGGGACCGGGGAGGGCGTCACAGCCAGGTCGACGGTCCCCCGGGAGAGCCATTCCGGCAGCGCCTGGACGTCCATCGCCACGACATCGACGCCAACCCGGGGCGCCCGCGCCCGGACGGCCCGCAGGATGGACGGCGCCCACCCGATCTCCCCGAGTTCGGACATGGCGATGCGGAAACGACGGTCCGTGAGTGCCGGGTCGAAGCCGTGGATCTCGTCCAGGGCACGGTCGACCCCGGACAGCGCCTCACGGAAGGCCGGGAACACGGTGGAGGCCACCGGGGTGGGACGCATGGTCCTGCCGTCCCGCTCGAACAGCGGGTCGTCGAGTTCGCGGCGCAGCCGACCCAGGGCCTGGCTCACCGCCGGCTGGGTCACGAAGAGCCGGCGCGCCGCCGTGGTGAGGCTGCCCGTCTCGTAGACCGCGACGAATACGCGCAACAGGTTCAGGTCCACGCCACGCGCCTCGTGCCACTAAGTCCCGCTGCTCGATTCATAAGCAATCATTATCCCCAACCCCTGGGAACATGCGTCTGGCTACGTAACATGGATCACAGCCCGCCGTGCTCGACCCCTTCACCCGCATTCCAGGAGCAACCATGACCGTTTACGCCCCGCAGGCCGCGACGACCGAATCCGCGGCCCAGGCCATCGCCCGCGTCGGGAGCCCCGTGGAGATGCTGCGCAACGCGCAGTCGCGCCCCACGATCTTCCCCGTCACCCCAGAGTTCAGCAATTGGCGTTCGGAGCAATTGGCCTGGCGCGACTCGGTGGCCCTGCTCGACCAGTCCCACCACATGACCGACCTGTTCATCTCCGGCCCGGATGCACTCAGGCTGCTCAGCGACACCGGCGTGAACAGCTTCGCGACCTTCGGCGTGGACAAGGCCAAGCAGTTCGTCGCCGTCAACCACGAGGGCTACCTCATCGGCGACGCCATCCTGTTCCACCTCGAGGAGGACCGTTTCGACCTCGTGGGCTGGTTCATGGTGCTCGACTGGGTCCAGTACATCGGCGAGACCGGTGACTACGACGTCACGTTCGAGCGCGACGCCAACTCCCTGATGCGCACCCCGGGTCAGGATCCCGCCCTCTACCGCTACGAGGTCCAGGGCCCCCGGGCACTGGACCTGATGGAGAAGGTCACCGGGGCCCCGGTGCCGAAGACCAGGTTCTTCCACATGACCACGTTCACCATCGCCGGCGTCGAGGTCCGCTCGCTGCGCCACGGCATGGCCGGCCAGCCCGGCTTCGAGCTCTTCGGCCCCTGGGCCGAGGGCCAGCGTGTCCGGAAGGCACTGATCGAGGCCGGCGCCGAGTTCGACCTCGTGCCGGTCGGGGCCAAGGCCTACTCCTCGGCCAACCTCGAGTCGGCCTGGGTGCCCTCTCCGCTGCCGGCGATCTTCACGGGCCAGGGCATGGACGCGTACCTCGACTGGCTGCCCGCCGCCCGGACCGGTTCACTCGCCGGAAGCGCTACCTCCGAGGACATCGAGGACTACTACCTCACTCCCTACGATCTCGGTTACGGCCGCAGCGTCGCCTTCGACCACGACTTCATCGGGCGCCGCGCCCTCGAACGCCTGGCGCAGGAACCGCAGCGCACCAAGGTCACGCTGGTGTGGAACCCCGAGGACGTCGCCGCCGCCCAGCGTTCGCTGTACGAACCGGGGACCCCGGCGAAGTACATCGACTTCCCCAAGGCCCGGTACGGCGTCTATCAGGTCGACCGCGTGCTGGCCGGGGGCGCGGACATCGGCATCTCACACGACGCCGGGTACATCACCGGCGAGCAGGTCTTCGTCTCCCTGGCGAGCGTCGAGGCCTCCCACGCCGAGCCCGGGACCGAGGTCAGCGTGATGTGGGGCGAGGAGCCGAACTCCGCCAAGCCGACGGTGGAGCGTCACCGTCAGGTGCAGATCCGCGCCACGGTGTACCCCGCCCCGTACTCGTCCTACGCCCGGGAGGACTACCGCAGGGACTGATCCTCCCCGCTACCGGGGCCTCGTGTCAGTCGAGACCGAGCAGTGCCACCGCGTTGTCCTTGAGGATCTTCCGGGTGGCGCCGTCGGGGATCTGGAGCTCCCGGTAGTCGCGCATCCACCGCTCCGGCGTGATGGCCGGGTAGTCCGACCCGAACAGGACCTTGTCCTGGAGGTACGTCCGGGCCGCGCGCACGAGTTTGGGCTCGAAGTACTTCGGCGACCACCCCGAGAGGTCGATCCACGTGTTGGACTTGTGCGTGGCGATGGCGATCGCCTCGTCCTGCCACGGCACGGAGGGGTGGGCCATGATGATCCTCAGTCCGGGGTGCCGGGCGGCGAGGTCGTCCAGGTGCATGGGGTTGGACAGGGACAGCCGGATGCCGTATCCCCCGGGCATCCCGGCCCCGATGCCCGTCTGTCCGGTGTGGAAGACGCAGGGCACCCCGAGCTCCTCCAGCACGGTGAAGAGCGGGTCGAATTGCGGGTCGCTGGGCAGGAAGTCCTGGACGCTCGGATGGAACTTGAATCCCCGGACGCCAGAGTCCCCGTGCAACCGACGGGCGTCCTCGATGGCCGCCGGCCCGCACCATGGGTCGACGCTGCCGAAGGGGATCAGCACATCGTTGTTCCGGGCGGCCCCCTGCGCGATCTCGGTGCTGCTGTTCGGCATGGTCTTCATGGCCGTGCGGGCGTCCACGGTGAAGACCACCGCCGCCATGGACAGCCCCCGGTAGTAGTCGGCCACCGCGTCCAGGCCCGGACGGTCTCCGTCGCGCTTGAAGTAGGCGTCCATCGCCTCCGTCAGCTCGCCCGGCAGGGCCCCGTGTCCGCAGGCGTCGGCCTCGATATGCACGTGGGTGTCGATGGCGACGATGGACTCCAGGTCGATCCGTGGTTCGTACACGGGGGCCTCCTCGGTTCGGTTGATAACGGTGCGGGAGTTCACGCGTAGTACCGCAGCAGCAGGTCGGCCACGCAGGCAGGTTTCGCCGAACCCTCCACCTCGAACGTGACGCGCACGGTGACCTGCTGTCCGGCAGCGAGGGGGACGGTGCCCAGGACCTCGCCCCGCAGACGGATAGTGCTGCCCACGGGCACCGGAGCCGGGAACCGCAACCGGTCCAGGCCGTAGTTCATGCCGGTGCCCATGTCGGTCACCTCGAATACCTCTGCCATGAGCGGCACCACGAGGCTCAGGGTCAGGTAACCGTGGGCGACCGTGCGCCCGAAGGGGCTCCGCGCCGCTGCCTCCGGGTCGACGTGGATGGGGTTGTGGTCCCGCGACACCTGCGCGTAGGCGTCCACGTCGTCCTGGGTGACCCGGAACCACGAGGATGGGCCGAAGGTGCGACCCACCAGTTCCGGGAGCCCGTCGATCGTTGTCCTGAGCGTGCCGCTCTCGCGTACGTCCATGAGGCCCTCCTACGCTTGACGACCACGGCCGATGGGTAGCGGCCGGCCACGATGCCGACACTGCTCCTAAGTTTCAGGTAACCTGAAATGACTGTCAAGGACGTTCGACTGTGAGGGCCGACTGGAGCGGGGACCCGGAGGACGCGGGGCGGGAGGCCACCGGGATGCCCTAGCGACGCCGGTTGACCGGCGGCAGGCGGCGGTGGCCCGCGTGCTAGGTTGACCCCGAGCGCGGGTGGTTCCCGCCACAACGGACGAGGGAGTGGAATGGACACCGAGCCGGATCAGGAGAGCCACTCACCAGCCACCGCGCCCCCGGGCCTGGTCGAGGGATGGTTCATCTACACCATCAAGCAGCTGGAGTCGGGGTTGCGCGCCCCGCTGGAACAGGCCGCTCAACAGGCCGCCGGACTGACCACCGCCCAGTACACCGCACTGGCCGTCCTGGCCCGCTGGCCGGGGATCACGTCCTCCGAGCTGGCGCGTCGCTCCTTCGTCCGGGCCCAGACGATGGCCGAGACCATGACGCCCCTGCTCGAGGCGGGGTACGTGCGCCGGTCCGAGGATGCCGCCAGCGGCCGCCGCATCCCCCTGTACCTCACGGACGCCGGCCGCGAGGTCCTGGAATCCCTGAGCGGACCGGTGTCCGCGCTCGAGTCCGCCCTGCTGGCGGCGATCCCGCCGGCCGAACGCCAGTCGTTCGCCAGCAACCTCCGGGCCTGCCGCACGGCGCTGGCCGGACTGCCGCGCTGAGCACGGGGCCCGCCGCGCCCGACTACGCTGGCCCCGTGCCCTTCACCCTGGAGACCCGTGAGGCCGGCGGCATCACGGCCGCCGAGCTGTACGCCCTGCTGCGCCTGCGGACCGACGTGTTCGTCGTGGAGCAGGACTGCCCCTACCCCGAGCTCGACGGCCGGGACCTGCACGAGGGCACCCTGCACGCCTGGGCCCACGAGGGCGGCGACGTGCTCGGGACGATCCGCGTCCTGGACGTCCACGGCACCGCCCCGGCCATCGGTCGCGTGGCCACCGCCCCGGCGACGCGGGGCCGCGGCGTCGCCGGCCGGCTGATCCGCCATGGCATCGACCTGTGCCGGCCGGACGCCGTCATCCACCTGCACGCCCAGGCCCACCTGGAGGGCTGGTACGAACGCTTCGGCTTCCGGCGCGCGGGAGATCCCTATGACGAGGACGGGATCCCGCACGTGCCCATGCGGCGCGCCCCCGCCGCGGGCTCCGGAGGATAGGCGGACGCGATGGACCCCTTCCGTTTCACGCTGCGGCAACTGCAGCACTTCCTCGCGGCCACGGACGCGGGGACCGTGACGGCGGCCGCCGAGTCGGTGCACATCTCCCAGGCCGCGATGTCCCAGTCCCTGACCGAACTCGAGCGGGCGGTCGGCCAGCAGCTCATGGTCCGCACCCGCTCGCACGGCATCCAGCTGACCTCGGCCGGGCGCCGCTTCCTGGTGGACGCACGCGAGCTGGTGCGCCGTGCCGCCGACGTCCAGCAGGAGATGGCGGACCGGGCCGGCCAGCTCGTGGGTCCGCTCAGCATCGGGTGCTACACCGCCGTGGCGCCGTTCTGGGTCCCGTTCATCGCCGAGCGGTTCATCGTGCCCCATCCCGAGGTGTCCGTCCAGATCGTGGAGGGCGACGGCCGGGACCTGCAGCGGCAGATGCTGGAGGGACGGTTCGACGCCGTCATCACCCACACCGGGCACCTGATCGACGGCGTGCACCACGAGGTGATCCGCCGGGGTCAGGGGTACGCGCTCGTGCACCCCGGGCACCGCCTGGCGTCCCGGGAGGCGGTGGAGGTCGCCGAGTTCGGTGACGACCCGTTCGTGCTGCTGGACGTGCCCGCGGTCCGGGACAACCAGATCCCCAAGCTGCGCGCCCTCGGCCTGGAGCCGAACATCCGCTGGCGCTCCACGAGCCTCGAGGCGGTCCGCGGGCTCGTCGGGCGCGGGCTGGGGTGGAGCGTCCTCGTGCAGCGTCCGCCCGTGGACATGTCCTATGACGGGTTCCCCATCGTCCCCATCCCCCTGCTGAACTTCGAGCCCAGTGACATCTGCTTCGCCTACGTGCAGGAACGCCGCAGCCGCCGGCTGCGGGAGCTCATCTCGCTGTGCACGGCGGAGGGCGCGCGGCTGGACGAGCAGATGCCGTCCGGCCGCGCGCCCGGGCACGGGTAGGAGCTGTCAGCGCATGTCGCCCTCGAGGTCCGCGTCGCGGCCCTCCTTGACCGCCAGGGTCGCCAGGACGGCCACCAGGTACACGACGATCCACACGGCGCCGATGAGCCACAGCGAGCCGCCGGCGAAGGCGACCAGGCCCGAGGCGATCATCGGGGTGAAGCCGGCGCCCAGGGTCGAGGAGGCCTGGTAGACCAGCGACGAGCCGGTGTACCGGATGCGGGTGGGGAACAGTTCGGCGCAGAAGGCACCGAAGGGACCGAAGATGGTGCCCTGCACGAAGCCCTGGGTCAGGATGAGGGCCAGCAGGAACGCCCAGAGGGTGCCCAGGTCCAGCAGCTGCATGACCGGGAAGGCGGCGGCCGCGCCGATCAGCATCCCGACGATCATCACGGGGCGCCGGCCCACCCGGTCGGACAGCCGGGACGCGAACCACACGACGACGACGGTCGAGGCCGCCCCGAGCGCCTTGACCCAGAGCGTGTGCGTCTGGTCCAGGCCCTCGTTGATGACGTAGGAGATGGCCCAGACGGTCATGAGTCCCTGCACGGTGTAGGAGCTCATCCCGGCGACGATGCCCAGGGTGAGGTTCTTGGGGTACTTCGTGATCACCTCGAGCAGCGGGATCTTGCGCTCCTCGGCCGTGTCCTCGAGCTTGGCGAACAGCGGTGACTCGTGGACCTTGAGGCGCACGACCAGGCCGATCAGGACCAGCACCGCGCTGAGCAGGAACGGGACGCGCCAGCCCCAGCTGATGAACTGGTCGTCCGGGAGCATGGTGAACACGGACATCACCACGGTGGCCAGGATCGCCCCGGCGGGACCGCCCATGTTGGCGAAGCTCGCGGCGAACCCGCGACGCTGGGCCGGGGCGTGCTCCAGGGCGATCAGCATGGCCCCGCCCCACTCCCCGCCGACCGCCAGGCCCTGGATGACCCGGAAGACGGCGAGCAGGATCGGCGCGGCGATGCCGATCATGGCCGTCGGCGGCAGCAGGCCGATGGCCACGGTCGTGGCGCCCATGAGCATCATCGAGGTCACGAGCACGCCCTTGCGGCCGAGCCGGTCGCCGAAGTGGCCGAAGACGACGCCGCCGAGGGGACGGGCGATGTAGCCGACCGCGAGGATCGTGAAGGAGACGAACAGGCCGAGTCCGGGATCGATGCCGGCGAAGAAGACCTGGCTGAAGACGATCGAGGCCGCGGTGGCGAAGAGGATGAAGTCGTAGAACTCGATCATCGACCCCAGGAAGCTCGAGGCGAGGATGCGGCGCATCATCGTCGTGTTGAGCGAGGTCGAGATCTCCATGGCCTCCGGGCCGGGCGTCGTTGCAGTGTGCGTCATCGCAGGGCACCTACCTTCAGGGCAGCAGTATGGGCGTCCGCAGTCGTGCGGGCAAAGGGGATGGTGGCCAGGTCCTCGGGGACGAAGAACTCGCCGGAGAACTCCGAGGCCAGGTCCCGCCACCGCTGTTCCGGCGTGTGGCCCGGGACGAGGTGGTGCAGGGCCAGGCGGGCGGCGCCGGCCCGTTCGGCGAGCTCGACGGCCTGTTCGGGGCTCGTGTGGGACTTGCGGTGGTGGTCGATCGAGGCGCGGTCGGCCTCGGTGGGGCTGCCGCCGTACCGGGCCTCGACCCAGTCGAAGTCGATGGCCTCGTGGAGCAGCAGGTCGGTGTCCCGGGCGAGGGTGACGAGGTTGTCGGTGGCCGTGGTGTCACCGGAGATCGTCACCGAGCCCGCCACGGTGTCGAAGCGGAAGGCGAAGGCCGGGGCGACCGGCGGGTGCTCGACGAGGATGGCCGTGACCGTCACCAGCTCGTCGCGGTAGACCTCGAAGGGGGCCATGCCCGCGGGGGTGGGGTTGGCGTTGGGGTGGTATCCGATGCCCTCGGGGATGGCGATATCGGTGGCGGTGAAGCAGTCGAACGGCGAGGGACGCAGCGCGTCGAGCACCCGGTCGTTGACGTCGGTGGCGTAGGCCTGCACGAGCGAGTCCACCATGCCGCGGATGCCCGGCGTCGGGTTCTGCGGGAACACCGGCTGAGGGGCGACGTCGGCCCGCGGCGAGACCGGGGGCAGCGCACCGCGGTCGCCGGGGCCGATGATCCTGATCGGGTCGAGGGCCGCGAGGTCCCGTTCGTACAGGCCCATGAGCAGGAGGCTGGCGAGATCGACCGTGTGGTCCGAGTGCAGGTGGGTCACGAACACCGCGCGCATGCCGTCGAAGGACAGGCCGGCCTTCTCGAGCTGCCGTCCGGCACCCAGCCCCACGTCCACCAGGTAGTACGCGTCCCCCACCACCACGGCGGTGGCGATGCCATGCCGATGGCGGCCTTCCTGCGAGGCCCACCAGCGTGGGCCGCCGGCGGTGCCGAGGGTGACGATGCGCGGCGCGAGGCCGTTCTCCGGTGCTGGCTGCACGGGTACTCCTTGAGGACAGCGGATGGGGATGCCGCGTCAGCGCGGCGTGATGTAGACCACTGTGTCCCCGATCGCTGATGAAGTAAAACTGAATCATTCAATAACTCTCATAGGATGAACCTATGAAGTCCCGACACCTTGTGACAGCGCAGGTCAGACTGTAGCCACCGGGGCACGGCCACCGCGCCCGGCCCGGCCCGTGAGCCAGGTCAGCGGGAGCAGGAGGATGAGGGCCAGGAATCCGGCCAGCACGACGGTGACCACCGCGGCGGAGTCCCCGAAGTTCGCCACGGCCACCAGCGTGGCCACGCCCATGTTGCGCTGGGAGGCGGAGATGCCCACGATCGGGCCAACCCCGGGCTTGATGGCCCCCAGCGCCCACCCGGCCGCGAGGTTGGCCAGGGTGAACAGCACGATCGCCAGGACGGTCCCGGTCCCGATGAGCCCGGCCAGTTCCCGGTGGCCGGCGAGGAACTGGTTGGCGAGCATCACGAGCATGGACCAGAAGCTCAGGCGCTGGACCGGCCCCTGCAACCGCGCCGCCAGTCCTGGACTGAGCTGGCGCACGGCGATGGACGCGCCGAGGGGCAGCAGCATCGTGGGCAGCAGGACCGCGGCGATGCTGGCCGGCGAGACCTCCGCCCCCGGCAGCAGCATCGGCAGCACCACGGGCATGAACAGCGTGGTGGCCACGAGCATGACGGCCAGCAGCGCGGAGGCGGAGGGCATGTCCCCCCGGGCCAGCCGGGTCAGCTTCAGCGCGAAGGGAGCGCCGGCCGCGCAGGCCAGGACCATCAGCCCCATGCGGGCGTCCGCGGGGATGGGCAGGACGGCGGTCAGCACCAGGGCCAGGGCCGGGGCGATGAGGAAGTTGGCCACGGCGCCGGAGACCAGGAGCCGGCCGCTGCGCAGCGGGGCGATGAACTGGCGCACGGTCTGGCCGAGCCCGACGGCGGCCATGCTGGTGACGGCGAACAGGGGGACCGACACGGCGCCCACGAGGTCACTGATCGCCTGAAGGTCCATAGGGTCATTCTGGCCACCGGGGCCCGTAGACTATCCCCAGTTTTCCATCCAGTGATAAGGCGGGTCCGTGGCCGGCAACGCACACGCTCCAGGACGCTCCGTGACCTCGCGGGCGCTCGAGGTGCTGGGCTCCTTCGACGCCCAGCACGTCCGCCAGAACCTGTCCCAGATCTCCCGCCGTACCGGCATGCCCGTGGCCACCTGCTACCGGCTGCTGCGGGACCTGGCCGAGTGGGGGGCCCTCAGCCGCGGCGAGGACGGCTCCTACGCGGTGGGGCCGCGCATCGCGCAGCTGGGCCTGCTCGCCCCGCTGGAGCGCGGGCTGCGCCAGACGGCCGCGCCCTACATGCAGGACGTCCTCTTCGCCACCCGGCAGATCGTGAACCTGTTCATCCTCGACGGCACCGAGGCCCTGTTGCTGGACCGGATCGCCGGCACTCGCGTCGGCGCCCCGATCGCGCGCCCCGGGGACCGGTTGCCCCTGCACACCAGCGCCGGCGGGAAGGTGCTGCTGGCGCACGGTCCCGCCGAGGTGGTCGAGGCCGCCGCCGCGCGGTTGACCCCGGAGACCCGCAAGAGCATCGCCGACCGGCCCCGCCTGGACGAGGAGCTGGAGCGGGTGCGCGAGCGCGGGTACGCCACCACGGAGGGGGAGCACTCCTCCGGGGCCTACGGCCTGGCGGTGCCGGTCCGCGGGATGGAGGGCGAGGTGATCGCCGCGCTGGGGATCGTCAACCTGTCCCGTATCACGGACTTCCAGCGGATCGTGCCCGCCCTGCAGGTGGCCTCCGCGGCGATCACCCGGTCCCTGAACCGGTCGGTCTAGGACGGCTCAGGCGGACGTGCCCACACCCGCTCCCGCCAGGGTCCCGCTGCCGACGACCTCGAAGACCGTGCCCGGCCGGGCCACGGTGACCGGCCCGTCGTACTCGGTCCGCACGCCCGCCGTCCACTGCTCGTCCGTGGCGACGCCGGCCAGGTGGGAGAGCACCACGCGCCCCGCCCGGGCCGCGGTGGCCACCCGGCCGACCCCCTCCGGGGTGGTGTGGGCGATGAGCTGGTGATTGAGGAACTCCGGGCCGAAGTCCCGTGCGCGGTAGAAGTCGAGGTAGACGCTCTCGTGGATGAGCAGGTCCGTGCCGGCGGCGAGCCGGACCATGTTCTGGGACTCGGTCGTGTCCCCGGAGACCACCACGGATCCGTAGGCGGTGTCGAAGCGGAACGCGTAGGCCGGGAAGATCGGCGGGTGCTCCACCAGGATCGCGCTGACGCGCACCCGCTCGTCCGCGTAGACGAGGAAGGGCTCCATGGCCGGCGTCGACTCCCCCGTGGCGCCGGCGGCGGAGCCCGGCAGGCGGATCTCCTCCACGGTGACGAGGTCGTACAGCGGCGGGCGGCCCTCGTCGACGATGCGCACGTCGATGTCGTAGGAGTAACCGCGCAGCACGTGGTCGACCAGCCCGGCCAGGCCCACGGCGCCCGCCTCCGGGTCCGCCGAACCGGGCCCGAGGATCTTCACGGGCTCGGTGAAGCCCTGCACGGGCTGGCCCCAGTTCCACAGCAGGTAGGCGGGCAGCTCGGCCACGTGGTCGGAGTGCAGGTGGGTCACGAAGCAGGCCCGCAGGTTCTCCCCGCGCAGTCCGGCCTCGTGGGAGGCCCGGGTGATCCCCAGGCCGAAGTCCACCAGGTAGTGGACCCCGTCCACGATGATCGCCGTGGCGATGCCGGCGCATTCGGAGCGGATCGCCGGTCCGGCCGCCGTGCCCAGGGTGACGACCTTCAGCCCGGTCCGGTCCTGGTCGGGGTGCGCGGTGCTGCGGTGGTCGTCCATGTGGGGGCCTTCCGTGGTTCCAGTGGTTTCCCCCACTGTGCCCGACCATCCGCCTCCCCCTCAGGCCCACTTCTCACTGGACGAAAAGCCACCTATGTGCCCCAGTTCACACGCTCCTAGATTCGCCTGCAGACGTTCCTCACCGACCCCCACGGTCCCCTCACAGGAGAATCCGATGACCCTCACCCAAGCGCCCACGGCGCAGACCCGCTTGCCGAGCGCCCCGCCCTTCGACAGCGGCGACCCCCGGTACTGGTCCCCCCGCAAGCGCACCCGGTACGCGTGGATGCTGACCGGGCTGCTGCTGTTCCTGATGATGCTGAGCTGGGCGGACAAGGCCGTGCTGGGCATCGCCGCCGTGCCGCTGATGGAGGAACTGGACATCACCCCGGAGCAGTTCGGCCTGGTCTCCAGCGCCATGTTCCTGACCTTCGGGCTGGCCCAGCTCGTGGCGGCCCCCCTGGCCAACAGGATCAAGGCCAAGACCCTGCTGCTGGTGATGTGCCTGATCTGGTCCCTGTCCGTGATGCCCGTGGTCGTCTTCGCCACGCTGCCCGCCCTGTGGATCAGCCGGCTGGCCCTGGGCGCCGGCGAGGGCCCGCTCGCACCGGTGCTGATGCACGCCATCTACAAGTGGTTCCCCTCCAAGAAGGGCGCCACCCCCGCCGCGGTGGCCTCCTCGGGCGTGACGCTCGGCATCGTGGCCTTCGCGCCCGTCCTGGCCTGGGTGGTCACCCAGCACGGCTGGCGCACCGCCTTCGTGGCGCTGGCCGTGGTCGGCGTGGCCTGGTGCGCCGTCTGGATGTGGCTGGGCAAGGAGGGACCGTACACGTCCCTGGCCGTGGAACGGGAGATCGAGGGCACCGCGGTGCAGGCCCCGCTGCCCGAGGCCCCGCGCGTGAGCGAGGAGAAGGTCCCGTTCTTCAAGACCATCGCCAATCCCACGTGGCTGTTCGCGGTCCTGGCGTCCTTCTTCGGCTACTGGACCTTCACCCTGGCCATGTCCTGGGGCCCGGCCTACTTCCAGAACGTCATGGGCTTCTCCGGCCAGCAGGCCGGTGCGCTGATCGCCCTGCCCGCCGCCTGGGGCGTCGTGGCGACGATCGGGCTCAACGCGATGATCCAGCGCCTGGACCAGCGGGGCGTGCCGAGCCGGCGCTCCCGCGGCTGGACCCTGGGCCTGGCCGGCACCGCGGCCGGGCTGTCCCTGCTGGCCTCCACCCTCGTCGCCTCCCCGGCACTGGCCCTGGCCCTGATGAGCTTCGGCTTCGGCACCGCCCCGGCGCTGTTCGCCATCACCTACCTGATCGTCGGTGAGCTGACCACGATCTCCCAGCGCGGGGCCCACCTGAACGTGGCCAACGCCGTGCTGACGACCGGCGGCGTCTTCGCCCCGGCCATCGGCGGCTTCCTCATCGGCCGGGCCGTGACGCCGGCCGACGGCTACCAGCTGGCCTTCCAGGTCACCGCGGTGCTGCTGACGGCCTTCGGCCTGCTGGCCCTGGTCTTCGTCAACCAGCAGCGCCAGCGCCGCAAGCTCGGCATCGAGGCCTGAGCCCGCCCGACGACGGCCAGGCCGCGTCGCAGGGCACCGCGTGCCAGAACGCCCGGTGGGGATCTCCCCGCCGGGCGGGCTGCGTGGGCGACCTGCGTGGGCGACCTGCGTGGGCGGCCCGTGTACCGCCGGGGCGCCGAGGGCCGAGGCGTCCGCCGATCGGGCCCGGCACGCAGGGACGGACGGCACCCAGCACAGTGGCCCCGCACCGTTCGGTGCGGGGCCACTGTGCTGCGTCTGGGGACCGACGCGCGGTCCGCGAGCCGGCCGTGCGGCTCGCGGACCGTGGGGCTCAGTCCGTGTGGGACCGGGCGTTGACGGTGCGCGGCTCGAGGTACTCCGCCAGGCCCCAGCGGCCGCGCTCGCGGCCCAGGCCCGAGCCCTTCCAGCCGCCGAAGGGCGCGTCCAGCTCGACGACGGTGTGCTGGTTGATCCACGCGGTGCCGACCTCGAGGCGGGAGGCCACCGCGTGGGCCCGGTCCAGGTCCGGGGACCAGACCGAGGCCCCCAGGCCGAACTCCTGGGCGTTGAGTCCCTCGATCGTGGCGTCCAGGTCGTCATAGGCGACAACGGGCAGCGCGGCGCCGAACTGCTCGCAGGAGACCAGCTCCGAGGACGCCGGGGCGTCGGCCACGATCGTCGGCTCCAGGAAGTACCCGGGGAGGGTCGTCCCGTGCCGGCCGCCGTGGGCGATCCGCCCGCCCTGGGCGACGGCCTGGTCGACGTAGTCCTTCACGAGTCGCTGCTGGGCCTCGGTGTGCATCGGGCCCATGGTGGTGCCCTCGGCCACGCCGTGGCCCACGCGCAGGGCGGAGGCCGCGGCCACGAGCGCCTCGGTCAGCTCCGCGCTCTGCGCGCGCGGGACGTAGACCCGCTTGACGGCCATGCAGACCTGTCCGGCGTTGCGGAACGCCGAGGCCACGATCCGCTGGGCGGTGACCTGCAGGTCGGCGTCGGGCAGGACGATGGCCGGGTCGTTGCCGCCCAGTTCCAGGGTCACCTTCTTCACCGTGGGGGCGGCCTGCGCCATGATCGCGGCCCCGATCTCGGTGGACCCGGTGAAGGAGATCTTCCGGACGCCCGGCATCTCGGACAGCGCCCGGGACAGGACGCCGCGGCCGGTGACCACCTGCAGCACGTGTGCCGGCAGGAAGCGGTTCAGCACCTCGGCCAGGGCCAGGGTGGACATCGGGGTCGACGGCGAGGGCTTGGCGATCACGGTGCACCCGGTCACCAGGGCCGGGGCCAGCTTCACGGCCAGCAGGGAGATGGGGAAGTTCCACGGGGTGATGGCCCCGACGAGCCCGACGGGGGCGTACTGGACCTGCACCTGGCGCCCGTCCCGCGGGGGCAGCGTCTCGGACAGGTCCCAGTCCAGGTCCGCGTAGTGCCGGAACAGCCCGGCGGCCACCCGGAACTCCTGGGTGGCCTCGGTCCACACCTTGCCCTGCTCCAGGGACAGGACGCGCCCGAGGTCCTCGGCCTCCGCGGCGATGGCGCCGGCGGCGGCCCGCAGGGCCGAGCGCCGGGCCTCGCGGTCCGCGGCCCACGCGCGGGAGGCCTGCCGGGCGGCGGAGATGGCGCGCTCGACGTCCTCGGGCTGGTGGAGCGGAACGTCGCCGACCGGCTCCAGGGTGGCCGGGTCGATCACTGCATAGGTCGCGGTCACGCGTCCTCCTCGGGTTCAACGGCTGAAGCGCCCACCGGCCGGTGGGCGCGCTTCCTGGGTTCCAGCTTGCGCGCTCGGCTGTGAGCCACCCCACGTGTCTTTTCGTCCAGTAAAAAGTTGGGCTGATGTCCGCGTGCTTAACGCCACATAGTGGGTGGAAACACCGTCACCAGGCATCATCATCCTGTCGCATCCCGCACTCCGGGGCGTCTCGGGAAGGATCGGATGCGGACCACCGGAAGGACATACCCATGAATCTCGATGGGAAGACCCTCGTCGTCACCGGCGTCGCCTCGGGCATCGGCGCCGCCACGGCGGCCCTGCTGCAGCAGAACGGGGCCACCGTGATCGGCGTGGACCGCAATGTCCCCGCCGAGTTCAGCGGCACCTTCATCCAGGGCGACCTCTCCACGCCCGAGGGCGTGGCCGCCGTCGCCGGCCGGGTCCCGGAGGGGGTGGCCGGGCTGCTCAACATCGCCGGGGTGCCCGGGACCGCGCCGTGGCAGACGGTGCTGGCCGTCAACGTGTTCGGCGTGCGCGATCTGACCCGCCTGCTCGCGCCGAAGATCGCCGACGGCGGTGCCGTCGTCAACCTGGCCTCGAACGTGGCCGCCGGCTGGGCCGCCCGCCAGCTCGAGGTCGCCCGCTTCGTCCAGGCCGCGGACCCCGCGGAGGCGCTGGCCACCGTCGCCGGGGATCCGGAGGTCACCGGGAACTCGTACCGGTTCTCCAAGGAGTGCGTGCGCTGGCTGACCCAGGTGCAGGCCTCGGAGCACCTGGGCCGGGTGCGGGTGAACTCGGTCAGCCCCGGACCGGTGCAGACCCCGATCCTGGAGGACTTCAAGAAGGACCATGGCCGCGAGAAGGTCGAGGGCGCGGTGGCCCTGCTCGGCCGGGCCGGCCAGCCGCAGGACATCGCCGAGGTGATCGCGTTCTTGCTCAGCCCGCAGGCGTCCTGGATCAACGGCACCGACCTGTGCGTGGACGGCGGGCTGTCCGCCCACCGTACCGTCACCACCCTGGCCTCCGCGGCCGTCTGAAGGAGGCATCATGCAGAGCATCCCTGACACCGGTTCCAGCACCGCCTCCGGCACCGCCGCCACGGCCGTGGCCCCCGAGCCGGAGCACGCCGGCCGCTTCGGGCACGACCTCGAGGAGGTCGTGGTCGAGCGGCTCGAGACCCTCGCCGAGGGGGTCCGCCGCCTCACGCTGCGCACCCTCGACGGCTCGGAGTTCGCCCGCTGGGAGCCCGGTTCCCACATCGACCTGGTGCTGCCGGACCACGTGCGCCAGTACTCCCTGTGCTCGCCGCTGGCCGACCGCAGCCGCATCCAGGTCTCGGTGCTGCACACCCGGGACTCCCGCGGCGGCTCCGAGTACGTCCACCGGTCCCTGGCCGAGGGTGACGTGATCCGGATCAACGGCCCGCGCAACAACTTCCCCTTCGTGGACTCCCGGAAGTACCTGTTCATCGCCGGGGGCATCGGCATCACGCCCATCCTGCCGATGATCGAGGCCGCCGAGGCCGCCGGGCGCGAATGGCGCCTGGCCTACGGCGGGCGCTCCCGCGCGTCGATGGCGTTCGCGGACGAGCTCATCGAGCGGTACGGCGAGCGGATCCTGCTCTTCCCCGAGGACGAGGTCGGCCGGATCGACCTCGAGGGCCTGCTGGCCCTGCCGCGGGCCAAGATGCTCGTGTACGCGTGCGGCCCGGAGCCGCTGCTGCGCGTCATCGAGGACTACTGCATGGGCTGGCCCCCCGGGGTCCTGCACACGGAGCGGTTCGTGGCCGCGAGCCTGGACGCCGGCGCGAGCGCCGAGCCCTTCGAGGTCGAGCTGACCCAGACGGGCAAGACCGTCACCGTGGCCCCGGACCAGACCATCCTGGAGGCCGTGGAGGAACACGGCGTCCGGGTCCTGTCCTCCTGCCGCGGCGGGATCTGCGGCACCTGCGAGACCCACGTGGTCAGCGGGGAGGTCGAACACCGCGACGCCATCCTCAGCGAGGACGAGAAGCGGTTCGGCGACTGCATGATGGTCTGCGTCTCCCGCGCGGCCGCCGGTTGCCCCAAGCTCGTCCTCGACCTCTGACCCGACGCCACCAGGAGAATCCATGACCGTCACGATGTCCCCCACCAGCGTCGTCTCCCTGCCGGACGACCCCTTCACGATCGAGAACATCTCGAACCCCTACCCGCTGCACGAGAAGCTGCGCGAGGCCGGACCGGTGGTCTGGCTGGAGAAGCACGGCTGCTACGCCGTCACCCGCTACGAGTGGGTCTACGAGATCCTCACCGACTTCGAGTCCTACTGCTCCAGCGGCGGCCTGGGCCCCAAGGACATCCGTAAGGAGGCCGAGTGGCGCCCGCCGTCGATCCTGGAGTCCGACCCGCCCACGCACACCGTCATGCGCCGCGGCCTGGCCGGGGTCATCTCCCCCTCGACCATGCGCCGGCTGCGCGAGCAGTTCGCGCCGTTCGCCGAGGAGCTCGCCGAGGAGGTGGCCCGGCGCGGTGACGTGGACGGCATCGTGGACATCGCCGAGCGCTACCCGCTGAAGGTGTTCCCGGACGCCGTGGGCCTGCGCCCGGACGGGCGCGAGAACCTGCTGCCGTACGGCTCCATGGTCTTCAACGCCTTCGGGGCGGACAATGACATCCGCGCCGCGGCCTTCCAGGAGGGCGAGCGCGTGGCCGCCTGGGTCATGGACAGCTGCGAGCGGGAGAACCTGACGGAGACCGGGCTCGGGGCGGACATCTGGACGGTCGCCGACGAGGGGCGGATCGAGCCCCAGCAGGCCACCCTCCTGGTCCGGGCCCTGCTCTCCGCCGGCGTGGACACGACCATCTTCGGCATCGGCAACACCCTCTACAACCTGGCCAAGTATCCCGAGCAGTGGGAGAAGCTCAAGGCCAAGCCCCAGCTGGCCAAGTTCGCCGTGGACGAGGCGCTGCGCGTGGAGTCGCCCTTCCAGATGTTCCACCGCACCAGCACCGTGGACACCGAGATCGGCGGGGTGCACATCCCGGCGGACTCCAAGATCCTGCTGTTCATGGGGGCCGCGAACCGGGACCCGCGCAAGTGGGGCGAGGACGCCGACGTGTTCGACCTGGACCGCAACGCCTCCGGCCACGTGGCCTTCGGCATGGGCCTGCACCAGTGTGTGGGGCAACCGATCGCGCGCACCGAGATCGAGCTCATGCTGCAGGCGCTGGCCACGCGCGTGGACCGGATCGAGCTGACCGGTGAGGTCACCCCGTGGATCCACAACGTGCTGCGCGGCTTCGCCCGGATGCCGTTGCGGTTGGTGCCGAACAGCTGACACCCGGCGTCGCCCGACGAGAAGGCCGCACTCCCCCACGGGAGTGCGGCCTTCTCCGTGCTACCTCACTCGCACATCCTCACTCGTACATCGCGATGAACCGGCCGATCACGCCGCCGGTGCGCAGCTTGTCGATCGCCTCGGGGATCTCGGCGTGGGAGATGTGGTTGATCGGCGGGGTGAGCCGGCCGGAGCGCATCAGCTCGTAGATGCCCGCCAGGTCCTCCTTGGTGCCGGACTTCGAGCCCTTGATGCTCAGCTGGTTGACGATCAGCGGGTAGGTGTTGATCGTCGACTCCAGCCGGCCCATGCCGACCTGCACGAGCGTGCCGAACTCGGCCAGCGTCTCGAGCGCGGCCGCGGTGGTGGTGCCGAAGCCCGCATAGTCCACGATCAGCTCCAGGCCCTTGTCCTTGAAGGCGTCGATCGAGTCGGCCACCCCGGCCAGCCCGATCTCGTCGGCCAGCTTCTGGGTCTCGGGGTTGATCTCGGCCCCGTAGACCTCCGCGCCCGTCAGTGCGGCCACCCGGGCGCCGATGTAGCCCAGCCCGCCCAGGCCGATCACGCCGACCTTCATGCCCTTCCTCGCCCCGCCCACCGTCATGATCGCGTGGTAGGAGGTCAGGCCGGCGTCGGTGGCCATGGCCCCGAGGTCGAAGGGGACCTCGTCCGGCAGGGCGACGAGGTTGTCGTCCGTCGCGCGGAGCTTGGGGGCGAAGCCGCCGTCCCACTTGCCGTAGCCGAGCGCGTCGCCGTCGGACATCACCGGGGCCAGGCCCACGCGGTCCCCGATCTTCCAGTGCTCCATGCCCTGGCCGACCTGGCTGATCACGCCGGCCGACTCGTGGCCCATGGTGCGCGGCAGGCCGTGCTGGAACAGCGCCATCCAGCCGGGATCGTCGATGGTGGTGACGTCCGAGTGGCACACGCCGGAGGCCTTGACGTCCACGACCACCTCACCGGGGCCGGCGGTCGGCTCCGGGACCTCGTTGAGCTCCAACGGCTGGTCCGTTCCCACGATTTGCCAGGCCTTCATGCCATCAACCTCTCTCCACACTGAACTGCGGGGCGATGTCCGTCCCGGCGTCGCCCTCGTCGGAGGCGCACACGGCCAGCGTAGACCCGGGTGAGGTGGCGGTTCCGGGGGCTCCGCTACCGGCGCAACCCCGCCCCGATGCCCGCTCCGATCATCCCGGGGCGAGGGTCAGGGCGCGGGGACGACCTCGGCCAGGCTGCCGGCACCCTCCCCGGCGGGGGCCTCCAGGTGCAGTTGCACGCGCTCGCCGCCCTCGGCGGTGAACGCCGTGTTGACCACGTCCCGCCCGCACCGCAGCCGACTGGCGGAGACCTCGAGGTCGTCCACCGTCAGCCGGTAGCGCATCCAGCCGTGGCCGGCGCAGGCGGCGTGGACCACGTAGGTCACCCCGGCCTCGGCCGGGGTCAGCGTGGCGGCGTCGACGCGGTGTTCGGAGCCCTGGGCGACGGCGATGGCGTCCTGGCGCCGCTCACTGACGGTGAACTCCTCCCCCGCCGCGCTCGCGGATCCGTCATCCTCCGGGGCGGGTGTGGCCTGCCTGCTCGCGACGGAAGTGGCGGGGGTGGCGGCGTCGCCGGGATGGGTGGGTGTCGCGGCCTGCGGTGAGCCCACGGAGCAGGCGACCAGCAGGGTACCGGCCGCGGCGAGGCCCAGGATCGTGGACAGCGCGCGCACCCGGCCACGCCGCAGACCGGGAGTCAGTCCGCCTGCACCGGCACCCGGGCGCGCGTCCATGGCCTAGCTCCCCGTCTCCCAGTAGTACCAGCCCTCGGAGTCACTGGGGTACTGGATCCTGCCGCTGGCCAGCGTGGTGCGGGTGCAGTCCCGGTTGATCCGGAACTTCCGGTAGGAGACCTCTTGGCCCCAGGAGACGTACCGGGCATTACCGTACTTGTCCCGGGAGATGTGGCGCTCATAGGTGTTCGTGGAGGCGGTGGAGTTCGCGCTGGCCAGGGACGTGCTCAGGGACGCCGTGGCACGGGCCAGCACGGCGCCGACCTCGGCCTCCGCGCCGGCCACCACCTGCGCGGAGACGCTGCCCGAGTACGACCGGGCGACGACCATCTTCCCGCCGGGACCGTTCTTGAACGTCGGCACCCCACTGAAGGGCATGCGCACGCCCTTGCTGGCCAGCGAGTAATTCGTCTGGGTGACGCAGCAGACTCCCGTCGCAGCGCTGTCCGGGTGGGAGGTTCCGCTCCCGGCCATACAGGCGTCGGTCTCCGATGAGGCGGTGGCGGGGGCCAGGAGCGTGGCGCTCAGGGACAGGGCGGCCAGCACTCCCATGGCCCCCCGGTGAATGGACATTGTCTACTCCGGTGGAACGCTATAGGTGCCCCCATGATGAAATCATTGCTTCACACCGTCAATGCAGATTGTGTACCGATCCGGTAACGAGGCGTGGGCGATCATCCGGGAGGTGGCGGCGGCGCACGGGCGAGCCTCGCGGCCCGGCTCCCGGGCACAGCAAAGCGGCCGCCCTCCCGAGGGGGAGAGCGGCCGCTTCGTGCGTCTGACTAGATCAGAGCGGGCGGACCGAGGAGGCCTGCATGCCCTTGGCGCCCTGGGTCGCCTCGAACTCGACCTTCTGGTCCTCCTGCAGCTCCTTGAAGCCGGAGCCCTCGATGGCGGAGAAGTGAACGAAGATGTCAGCGGAGTTGTCGTCCGGGGAGATGAAGCCGAAGCCCTTCTCAGCGTTGAACCACTTGACGGTACCGGTGGCCATGGTGGCCTCTTTTCTATTCGGGGTGTATACCCACTGAAGGTTCCAGCGGGGGCGAAGCGGCATGTTGCGAACCGCTTCTCGACGCCCCGTTCAGCCCCGAAGGGCTTCCCGGTCCGCAAATGTGACGGACTTACTGCTACTACTACTTCTGGTACCACCGTACGGCACAAATCGTCAGGGACCTAATGCGCTCCCCGACGCCTGCTGAACGCCCGCGCCCACCGGCGGACCGGCGAGCGCGGGCAGCGGTCAGCGGGTGCGCGTGCGGTTGCGCCCCACCAGGGTCTCCGCGACGCCGATCAACAGCACTGCGGCGATCACGGCCACCACGAAGCCCAGGACGTTGAGCTCGAAGATGTCCCCCGTGCCCAACAGGTTGGCAACCACACCGCCGATCACCGAACCCGCCAGCCCCAACAGCAGGGTGGCCACCAGGCCGAGGTTCTGCTTGCCTGGCTTGATCAGGCGGGCAAGGGCGCCGATGACAAGTCCTGCCACGATAAATCCGATCACACTGGGTCCTCTCTCGATGATGAACTGGTCTGTTCCGGCCCCGATGAACCGGGTCTCGCCTCATCAGGGCCGAATATCGAACCTAGCGGACATCTTCATCGACGCCGCACCCGAACCGGTGTGACCTTCGTTCCGGGGCCGCGGCCGGGACACCTCCCCTAGGGGGTGGGGGCCGCGAGTTCGTCGTCGATGTACCCCGGGCGGCTGGCACGGAATCCGGCGATGGCCATGGCCACGGTCCCGGCGACCAGGGCCAGCAGGATGGCCGACCACTGGCCGGTGATGTCGTAGACGATGCCGACCAGCAGCGGGCCGGCGGCGGCCACGAAGTACCCGAACGGCTGGACGAACCCGGACAGCCGGGCCGTGACCAGCGCGGTCCGGCTGCGGGCGGCGATCAGTGCCAGGGCGGTGGGGAAGCAGAACCCGCCCAGGCCCAGCAACAGCGCCCACAGCAGGGGCATCAGGTCCGCGGCGACGTACAGCCCGAGGTACCCGGTGGCCGAGAGGACCGAGAACAGGACGGGGAACAGGGTCAGGTTGTGCACCCGGCTGATGAGGAACGGCATGACCAGGCCGCCCACGATGTTCAGCGCGCCGATCAGCGCCAGGGCGACGGCTCCCACAGAGGCCGGGGCCCCGCTGTCGAGGTAGATCTGCGGCAGCCAGCCCATCTGCACGTAGGCGTTCATCGACTGCAGGCCGAAGAACGCCATGAGGAACACCGCCGTCGGGGCCTTCCACAATGAGCCGCCCGGTTCGGCCCCGCTCATGCTGACCGACGGGAAGTCGAAGCCGGTGCGCGCCGAGACGATCACCCACACGACCACCTGCACGGCCGCGAACGAGGCCCAGACGAACAGGGCCCACCGCCAGGCGTCCTCGCCGTGGAAGAACAGGGCGCTCAGCGGGCCGACGGCGCCTGAGACCCCCAGCACCCCGGTGTACACCGTCATCAGCGCCACCGTGCGGTGCCGCCCGTGGTTCTTGATCCAGGCCGGCAGGAGCACGTTGGCCAGGGCGATGCCCGCCACCACGAACGCGGTGAGGACGATGAACACCCAGATCTGCCCCACCCAGGGGCGCACCGCCAGGCCGATCAGCGTGAGGACCATGCCGGCCGTCAGCGCGGTGCTCAATCCCAGCCGTCGCGCCAGCGGAACGGCGGCCAGGCCCATCAGTGCGAAGAACAGCCCCGGGATGGCCGTCACCACTCCGGCCAGCCAGCCGGCCGCGTCGAAGGCGTCCAGGACATCGCCGAGGACGGGCCCCAGGGAGGCGATACCGGCGCGCAGGTTGATGGCCGCCACGAACACGGCGATCACGGCCAGCAGGACCGGGACGGTTCCCAGGGTTCGCCGCGACTGAGTGTCACCGGCCGGAGCCACACCGTCCGCTGCGCGAGCAGCACCCTGCCGGTCACGGGGAGCGAGGAATCGCACAGCGCCTTCTTTCATCGATCAGCAGGTCACGGGCCGCCCGGACGCATGCGGGCGGAGTCTACTCCCCATGATGCCCACGGCCGGGGACGAGATCCCGCCCCTCACGGGGAGCCGCCCCCTGGGCGCAGCACGCGAAGAGGGCTCGAGCCTGACGAAGGACGCCCGGCAGAGACCGATCTCACCACCTCTCGTCATCGCCCCTCGTCACGATTGTGACGGCGGTCACATGATGGGCTAAGCTGGTGCATCATGAACGGGAACGATGTCACGCGTGCGCTCCATGAGCTGTTCGAGACTCAGGTGATCAATCACGGGGACTACAGCGTGGTCTACGCGGAGTCCTGCACCCCCGGCACGGCCCTGGTGATCGGTTATCGCCACACGCCCCTGGAACTCGTGCTCGTCCCGGTCGAGTTGACGCGCCCGCCGCAGGCCGGTGGCGACGCGCCCCGCGTGACGGCCCGTGCGGCCGGCCCGGTCTCCAGCATCGACCTGTCGAACGTGGCCACCCTGGCGGACACCGGCACCGGGTACCGCGTGGAGACCGTCACCGGCTTCCGCGCCGGCTTCGAGGTCGAGGACACCGCGCACATTTCCCTCAGCGCTTCCACCGGCGTGGTCGAAGACGACGCGTTGATGCTGCTGCAGGACCAGGAGGCCGAGGACTTCCACGAGTTCATGACCCACTTCATGGACATCCTGGACGGGTTCTACCAGGTGCCCGAGGCCCCCGAGTTCCTCGAGGACGCCTCCGCGCACTCCCTCGCCGCCTGACGGCCCCGGGAGCCCTCAGCCATTCCCGCCGCACCCCGCCGCCCCCAGGGCGCGGGGACCCCCCTCGACGGCGTCATCCCGCTCGACGAGTCCCACCAGCCACTCAGTGGACAGCCGCGACCGCGGCACATTCCCAGGAGGACCCGCCGTCCGCCAGGCGCGCCCGCCCGCCCCATGGCGTCATGTGATTGACCACCTCGGTGACCACTGATACTTTCCTGTGACGTGGATCACTGACCGAACGGTCAGTCAGCCACGCGATCGCAGGGGGCCCGCATCCGGGCCGAGGGGGCCCGGCATCCACCAGCTGCCGGGAGCGCGATCACCCGCTATAGGCACTCGAGTGAGGTACTCACGCATGAACAACGTCAAGCGCACCGCTGGTGTGGCGCTCACCCTGACCCTGTCCCTGGCCGCGCTCGCGCCGGCCGCGGCCACCACCGGGACCGGCACCGGCACCGCCGCTGGCCTTGTGGCCTCGGCCGCCACCGCGGGCGAGGTCCAGAAACCGTCCGAGGACGTCACCATCAAGCGGGACCAGTACGGTGTCCCCCACGTCTACGCGGACACCACCTTCGACGTGTTCTACGGCTACGGATACGTGGTGGCCCAGGACCGGTTGTTCCAGATGGAGATGGCCCGCCGGGCCGTTCTCGGCACCTCGGCCGAGGTGCTGGGACCGGACTACGTGGAGATCGACCGCCGCACCCGCGCCACCTTCGATCCGGCCGCCATCCGCGCCCAGCTCGAGGACCTGCCGAAGGAGCACCTGGACGTGCTGGCCGGTTACGCCGAGGGCATGAACCGGCACCTGCGCCAGATCGAGGCGGACCCCGGCACCCTGCTGCCCAAGCAGTTCTCGGACCACGGTTTCACCCCGCAGGAGTGGACCGCGTACGACGTCGCGATGATCTGGATCGGCACCATGGCCAACCGGTTCTCCGACTCGACCGGTGAGGTCGCCAACCTGCAGACCCTGCAGTCCCTGGTCGACGAGCACGGCGAGGAGAAGGGCCGGGAGCTGTTCGACCAGATCCTGTGGACCGAGGACCCCACCGCACCCACCACCCAGCCGCGCAAGGACACCCGGGCGCCGAAGCACCTGCCCGGCGGGCAGGAACGCGAGGAGGCTGCGCGGGCGAGCGCGACGGCGTCGGGCCTGTCCCCCATCGACACGGACCTGAGCGACGACGGCGTGGAACGCATGCGCGCCAACGGCGGAGGTTCGGCCCCCGGTGACCGGCCGGAGGCCTCGAACCTGTGGATCACCGGGGAGAAGAAGACCCGGGGCGGCGGCTCCACGCTGGTCAACGGCCCGCAGTTCGGCTGGTTCAACCCCTCCTACGTGTACGGCATCGGCCTGCACGGCGCGGGATACGACGTCACCGGCAACACCCCCTTCGCCTACCCGGCGGTCATCTTCGGCACCAACAGGAAGACCTCGTGGGGTGCCACGGCCGGGCCACTGGACGTCAACGACGTCTACCAGGAACAGCTGAACCCCGAGGACCCCACGCAGTACCGGTACCAGGGTCAGTGGCGGCAGATGGAACAGCGGCAGGAGACCATCGAGGTCAAGGACGGCGAGCCGGTGACCCACACCGTCTACTCGACCGTGCACGGCACCGTGACGAGCATCGACACGGAGAACAACACGGCGTACGCGAAGAAGCGGTCCTGGACCGGTACCGAGGTGCAGTCGCTCATGGCGTGGGTGGACGTCACCAAGGCCCGAGACTGGGACGATTTCCTGGACGAGGCCCAGAAGATGGGCATCAGCATCAACTGGTACTACGCGGACCGCCGGGGCAACATCGGCTACGTCTCCCCCGGCAGGATGCCGAAGCGCCCCGAAGGTCAGGATGCCCGGGTGCCCGCCACCGGTGACGGCTCGATGGAGTGGGAGGGCATCCGGGACTTCTCGGAGAACCCGCAGACCTACAACCCCAAGCAGGGGTACATCGCCAACTGGAACAACCAGGCCGGCCCGGGTGCCGTGGGTGACAGTGGCAACTGGTCTCCCGTGGACCGGGTCCAGGAGATCATCGCCGAGCTCGAGTCCCAGCGGAGATTCACGCCCGAGGAGTCCTGGGACATCATCGAGACCACCAGCTTCGCGGACCTGAACATCCGCTACCTGCGCCCCTCCCTGGAGAAGGCCGCGAAGACGTACCACCCGCGCAGCCAGGAGCGCGAGCTGATCGACCTGGTCCTGGACTGGGACGGCCAGGCCAGGGACGACGACGGCGACGGCCTCTACGACGATCCGCAGCCGGCGATCATGCGCGCCTGGCTGCCGCGGCTCTTCGAGGAGGTCCTGGCCGACGACCTGCCCGAGGATGTCTATCGGCAGTACGCCCAGAACATCTATCCCGAGGCGGGCGTCGCCCGGCCGGCCAACGGCACCAAGCTGGTCTACAACGCCCTGCTGGGGCGTAAGGCCGGCGTGGAGCAGCACGTGGACCTGCTGGACGGCGAGGACGGCCCGAGCGTGCTGGCCGCCACCTACCTGGAGGCGATCGACCAGCTCGAGGCCGAGCACGGGAGCGATCCGGCGGACTGGGAGGCGCCCATGGCCCAGCACACGTTCAGTCACAAGAACTTCATCGGCGTGGACCAGGCCGGTGAGGACGAACGGTTCACGGCACTGAATTACATGAACCGCGGCACGGAGAACAACATGGTGCACCTGGACGGGCGCGACGCCGAGATGTGCACCGTGGCCCCTCCGGGCCAGAGCGGGTTCATCGCCCCGGACGGCACCCGGGACGAGCACTACAGCGACCAGCTGGAGATGTACGGGGACTTCGAGTGCAAGGACGAGCACCTGACCCGCCGGTCGGTGGACCGGGCCGCGGAGTCCACGACCGTGCTGACCGACGACGGGGAGGTCATCGAGTCCGCACGCTGAGCGGGGTCAGGTCCCGCCCGGAGCCCGCGCCCCCGAGCCGGGCGCTATCGGGCGGGACCGCCGGCCGGCTGCGCCGCGCACCGAGGGCTGCGCCGTCCGATCCAGGCCAGCGCCGCATCCACGGCCATGGCGAACCCGTCCAGCTTGCGTGTCTCGGTGTCACGGCTCGCCACGGGGCCCGTCAGCCGGGTGAACTCCGGTGCGACGTTCTGCCAGAGCGGAACCGGTGACGAGGCGTCCAGGGCGGACCCCAGCACGATGACGTCGAGCATGGTGGCCGCCGCCATCCACTCGTCCTCCGGCAGCCCCGCCTCCTCGAGCAGGGCGAACAGGACCTCGTAGATGGCCTGCGTCGGCCGGTCGTCCACCGGCTGGCCCACCACGACCGGGAGCAGCCAGGGCGCCCCGGCCGTGGCCTGCCGATAGGCGTGGGCCCAGCCGCGCAGGCGCTGCTCCCACGGCATCCCATGGTCTGACAGGGACTCGAGGTCGATCCCCGCGTACAGCTCGGCGCGCATCAGGTCCACGATCTCGTCCCGGCCGCCGGGGATGTGGTGGTAGAGGGAGGAGGGGTGCACCTTGAGCTCCGCGGCCAGGGCCGGGATCGTGAACTCCCGCCCGCGGCGCAGCATGTCCAGGGCGGTCCGGACGATGCGCTCGCGGGACAGGATCTTCTGCAGGGGGCGCGCCATGACAGGAGTATGGCACTCAGCCGCGCGGGCCCGGGCCGGCGCGGTGGGGCCGCCGGCGGTCACTCATGGAGCACCACCGTCCGGCCGCGAGCGCCGGCACGCATGTCCTCGAACGCCTCGTTCACCTCGTCGAGGGGCCGGCGCCGGGTGATCAGCTGGTCGATCGGCAACCGTCCCGACCGGTACAACCGGGCCAGCAGGGGGAAGTCCCGGGCGGGGACGGTGCTCCCGTAATTGGAGCCCAGCAGGCGTTGGCCGTTCTCGGCGAAGGCCAGCAGGTCCAGGGCCACCGGTCGGTCCTGGGGCGGCAGCCCGACGACCACCGCGGTTCCGCCGCGGGTGAGGAAGGGAGGCATCTGCTGGATGGTCTCCACCCGGCCGATGGCCTCGAACGCGTAGTCCGCTCCGCCGTCGGTGAGCTCCTTGATCTCCCGGGCGACGTCCTCGGTGGTCCTGCCGGAGGAGTTGATGGCGTGGGTGGCCCCGAACCCCTGGGCCAGCTCGAGGGACGCGTCGTTGACGTCGACGGCGATGATCGGCTCGGCGCCGGCCAGTCTCAGTCCCATGACGATGCACAGGCCCACCCCTCCACTGCCGATGACCACGGCCGAGCGGCCCGGCTTGACCTCGGCGTCGTTCACGACGGCGCCCACGCCGGTGGCGACCGAGCAGCCGATGAGTGCGGCGACGTCGAAGGGGACGTCCGCGGGGATCCGCACCGCGGCCTGCACCGGCACGACCGCGTACTCGGCCATGGAGCCGACGGCGAGGTAGGGGTAGACGGCCTGGCCGTCCATGGACAGCGGGGTCGTGCCGTCGGGCAGGAGGCATTCCTCCGAGCGCGACCCCGTGCAGACCCAGGACCGTCCCTCACGGCACGCGGAGCAGGACAGGCAGGGGTAGAACCAGGTGAGGACCACGTGATCACCCGCCTGCAGCTCCGTCACGCCGGGGCCCACGGACTCCACGACGCCGGCACCCTCGTGGCCCATGATGGTGGGCGAGGGAAGCGTCCAGTCGCCGTCCAGCACGTGCCGGTCCGAACCGCAGACCCCGGAGGCCCGCAGCCGCACGCGGACCTGTCCCGGCCCGGGGACGGCGACCTCCACCTGGTGCAGCGTCATCTCCTGCCCGGACCCTGCGTGCACCGCCGCGCGAGCCGTCAGCGTGTCGATCGTGGTGGTCATGCGCGGCCTTCCTTCGCCTGCGTGGGTGCGGTGGATGTGGTGCCAGTCGTGACCGGCACCGGCACGGGCTCGGGGCTGAGCCGGCGGCCGCGGTGGATGAGGGCTGTGGCCAGCAGGTAGACGACGGCCGCCACCAGCGCCGCCGGGAAGGAGGCGGTGATCACCGAGAAGACTGGCTGCGTGTCCAGGGTGATCGGGTTGTAGAGCCACAGGTAGAACGCGGCCCCGGCCACCAGCCCGAGCATGCCGGCCCCGTTCACCCCACCGGGGTAGGCGTACAGCTGACCGTGCTGGGCCAGGTGCAGCTCGCGCAGGTCCATGCGCTGGCGGCGCAGGAAGAAGTAGTCCGCCACGGCCACGCCGCACACGGCCGTCAGGAAGGCTCCGGAGACGGACACGAAGACCATGAACTGCTCGTACATGAACTGGGGGAAGAAGGACAGGATCGCCGGGAGGACGAAGAACGACGCCGTCAGCACGGTCCAGGGGATGCGCGCCAGGAGCCGGCCGGAGGACTGGCGGATGGCGAGGATCGTGGAGTAGATGATCGAGGACATCGAGGTGATATTCGCGAAGGCGATGAAGACGAGCACCGCGACGCCGAGAACGGGCCCGCCGAAGGGAACCATCCACAGGGTCGGGTCCGAGTCGCCCAGCGTCAGAGCGGCGCCCATGCCCACCATCTGGGCGATGAGGGTCGCCACCAGTAGTCCGCCGTACGCCGGCCACACGGCGGCCTTGCGGGAGACGGTCATCCGGGCCAGTGATCCCATGACGGGGTACCAGGAGACCCCCACGCCCACGTTGAACTCGACGGCCACCATGAAGTTCAGGGTCGCGTCGTCGAAGGGCGCCAGCGGGGCCGCGTCCAGCAACGCGCCCCACGAGGTGTTGACCACCAGGAACCCGAACATGACCACGGTGATCACGGCCAGGCCGGGGGCGATCCACTTGTTGAACTTCCCGATCGTCACGGGACCGCGGGACAGCACGAACCAGGCCAGGAGGATGGCCAGGAGCGCACCGACCACCACGGCCGGACCGTACTGGTCGAGCTCGACCCCGCTGACGGTGGAGGCCACCTGCGAGGCGGCCCGGCCGGCCATGATGGCCAGCAGCGCGGACCAGCCCATCTCCGTGACGAGGATGACGGTGAAGACGAGGATGCCCACCCCCACCACGCCAAAGGCGCCCCGGAGCAGCGTGTACTGCTCACTGCCGTAGCGCTGCGAGGCGACCACGGAGGCCAGCACCATGAAGCACAGGCCGATGGCGTTGCCGATGATCATGGCGGCCACCCCCTGCTGGAAGCCGACCAGCAGTGCGGTGGATCCGCCCACGAGGAAGGCCCAGGTGGCGATGGCCAGCGCGGTGTTCACCCACGTGAAGTCCCAGCCGGACCAGGTCCGCTCGTGCTTCAGCAGGGGGAAGGTGCCGTAGGAGGACTCCCGGTCCAGTTCCTGCTCCGCCGATTCCCTATGGTGACGGGTCGCGCGCGCCTCGCCCGCCTCACCCGTCTCGCTCACGCGATCACCACCAGCAGGCCGAGGAGGCAGATGGCCACGGTCGTCAGGACGTACCCCGTCAGCTCCCGTGCGGACAGGGGCCGGCGCGAGTCCTCGCCGGTGGCCTCCTCGTGGGCCACGGCGGCCATCCTGCGTTCGAGTTCGTCCGCCACGTGGGCGGGCATCCCGACGTCGGTCAGCTCCGCCGTGGCGGTGAGGCGTGGGGGCGCCCAGGCGAGGGCGTCCTCCCGGTGGGGGAATTCGTGGCGGCGGGAGTTCATGGCAGCTCCTGGGGGCCGGGGCTTGGATTATCCAATGGCATTTGGTTATGAAAGTGTTAGCGCTCACACTGGAGGTGTCAAGAGCCAGCGCGGGCCGGGGTCCGCGTCCGTCCAGGGAGGTCCGAGATGTCGCAACGTCAGATGAGGGTGGGCATCGTCCAGGCCGCGGCCGGTCCCGGCGAGGTGGACCGGAACCTCGCGGTCCTGGAGCGCTGGGTCGGTGAGGCCGCCGCGCAGGGCGCGGACGTGGTGGTCACTCCCGAGCTGTTCGCCACCGGATACGACCCCGCCACGGCGTGGACCCACGATGCCGAGCAGATCCGGGGCCGCCTGGTCCGGGTCGCCAGCCGGGCGGGCGTCGGGCTCGTCGCCTCCACGGTGGACACCGCCGGGGGCCGGTCCCACATCTCCGCCTCCTTCTTCGATCCCGACGACGGTGAGATCGGCCGGGTGCGCAAGCGCCACCTCTACGGGGCGACCGAGCGGCAGTACTTCGCCCCGGGTGATGACTACGGCCTGCCGGTGGACTGGCGCGGGCTCCGCTGGGGGCTGGGGATCTGCTACGACGTCGAGTTCCCCGAGTTCGCCCGGGCGCAGGCGCGGCACGGCGTCCAGGTCCTGCTGGTGCCCACCGCGGTCCCGGTCCTCGACGACCCCGGTCCGCTTCCGTTAGACGGTGAGGCCCCGGCTCCGGAGGACCGGTACTCGGCGACGCTCACGTCCACCCTCCAGGTCCCCTCGCGGGCGCTGGAGAACGGTCTCTACATCGCCTACGCGAACCACGCCGGTGAGGGGTTCACCGGCTACTCGTGCATCGCCACGCCGGCCGGCCGCCATGCCGTGCTGATGGACGCCTCGACCGAGGGGGTGGCCGTCGCCCCGGTGCGGGCCGCCATGGTCGAGCACGCCCGCGGGCTCAACACCTATCTCGAGGACCTCGGCCGCTGATGGGGGTGCCGGACCGCTGACACGGAAGACCCGCCCCGCACCGCGGCCCGGCGTGGTTCACTGTCCCCATCGGGATCGAGCCCCCCAGATCGACCCCCAGATCGACCCCCAGGAGGACCTGCATGTCACAGGAGGGAATCCACCGCGCCGGCGGTGCGCTGTTCCGCGGCCCGGGCCAGGACGGCCTGCTGCACCGGGCGTTCCTGCGCGGTGAGGGGTTCAGCGCCGAGGACGTGCGCCGCTCCCCCGTGATCGGCATCGCCACCACTGCCAGCGAACTCAACCCCTGCAACGCGGGACTGTCGTCGCTGGCCGAGGAGGTCAAGGCCGGGGTCCGGGCGGCCGGCGGGCTGCCCCTGGAGTTCCCCACCATCTCGATCTCCGAGCCGTTCTCCCGGCCCTCGAGCATGTACCTGCGCAACCTGCTGTCCATGGACGTCGAGGAGATGGTGCGCGCCTCCCCCATCGACGGCGTCGTCCTGCTCGGCGGGTGCGACAAGACCATTCCCGCCCAGATCATGGGCGCCCTCAGCGCCGGTCTGCCCGCCCTGGTCGTCGCGGCGGGCCCGCGCCCCGTGTCCTGCTTCCAGGACAATCCCGAGTTCACCGTGGACGACGTCTGGCCCCTGTGCGAACAGCGCCGGGTGGGCGCGCTCGACGACGGCGCCTGGGAGAGACTCGAGGGCTCGGTCAACGTGGGTGTGGGGACCTGCAACGTGATGGGCACGGCGACCACGATGGCGGCGGTCGCCGAGGTGCTCGGCTTCGCCCTGCCGGGGTCGACCCTGCCGGCGGCGGTGAGCCAGGCCCGCCGCGCGGTGGCGCGGGACACCGGGGAGGCGATCGTGGCCGCCGTCGGGCGCGGGGAGGTGCCCGGTGAGCTGGTGACGCTGCAGTCCCTGGAGAACGCGTTCCGGGCGATCACGGCGATGGGCGGGTCCACCAATGCGGTGATCCACCTGGAGGCGATCGCCGGGCGGGCCGGGCTGCGGATCGGGCAGGAGCGGCTGGACGAGTGGTCGCGCAC
>ENA-UOUJ01000170-UOUJ01000170.1-activated-sludge-metagenome-genome-assembly--contig:-NODE-170-length-55149-cov-4.879660_pt1 | contig 55149 bp, 38 predicted proteins | sample MGYA00249839_ERZ747224 | MGnify/ENA primary metagenome ERZ747224 (study PRJEB28782, sample SAMN03220277) | activated sludge metagenome | biome: wastewater; feature: sewage sludge; material...
TGATTTCAGCTATCAGCAATAAAGGTCATTTACAGTTTATGCTGATAGATAAGTTTAACGGTGATGTATTTATTGATTTTTTGCAACGAATGATTCGTTATAGTAAGCAAAAGATTTTCTATGTAACGGATGGTCATCCTGCACACAAAACAAAAAAATTGCAGGCGTGGCTGGAGGAAAGCAAACATCGAATAGAGGTGTTTTTCATTCCGCCCTATAGCCCTGAGTTGAATGCGCAAGAATATTTGAATCAGGATGTAAAGACAAATGTTATCGGCAAAAAGCGCCCTATCAATAAAGCTGAAATGCGCGCCAACGTTGAAAGTTTTATGAATGAAAGAAAAAGCAATAAAAAGCAGGTTCAAAAATATTTCCATGCAGACCACGTCAGATACGCAGCATAGAAAATTAATACGAACTAAATTGGGTAACGATTAATAAGTATTTAATATTTCAGGAGTGACGCCGTAGCGGTGGTAAAAATTGGAGTGCAGATTGGTTAAAGGGGTGGTTTCGATGGCGAAAGAGGCCTCACCCCTGGCCCCTCTTCGGGGGAGAGGGGAAAGAAATTTTGGAGGAAATGTAAAAGATAGTAAGTTTGGAGGAATTGATTTGCAAGCGAAAGTAAATATTGACAGGAGAAAATTGGCCAATCAATTAATTTTGTATAAACATTAAGGTAGTGGTGCACTTCGCAAAGCTATCGGACGTTATAGCCAATGCGCATAATAAACAAAACAAATGACGAAAATATTTAAACCAGAAAAAATACAGATTTCGAGTCTTGATAAAGTAAATGAAAAAACTATTCAGGAATTCATTGCAAACGACCCTTCAATTTTGGGGTTAGGCGATTTAGTATTAAAAGACAAAGAAAGAGTTCAGCCAAGAGCAGGAAGGCTTGACTTATTAATGCAAGATGCGGAAACTAATAGAAGATATGAAATTGAAATACAATTAGGTAAAACGGACGAAAGCCACATCATTAGAACTATCGAATATTGGGACATTGAGAAAAAACGTTATCCTCAATACGACCATTGTGCGGTAATTATAGCGGAAGACATAACAAGTAGATTTCTAAATGTTATTAGTTTATTCAACGGCTTCATTCCTCTTATTGTAATCCAAATGAATGCCTATAAATTTGGTAATGAAATTGGCTTGGTCTTTACTAAAGTCCTTGATGAAATGCCTTTAGGACTGGTAGATGAAGATGAAGAAGTTGCAGAAGCAACAGACAGAGATTACTGGTTGAAACGCGGAACAAACAACACTGTTAAAATGGCTGACGAAATCTTGGAAATAATTAACTCATTTAAACCAGGCTACGAATTAAAATACAATAAATTTTATATCGGATTATCGCGTGATAGTCAACCTAATAACTTTGCAATCTGTCGCCCAAAGAAAAATTATATGAGATTAGAAATTAAGTTGCCAAAGACAGATGAAACTGACCAAATTATTGAGAAAAACGATTTAGACGAAATGGGGTATGATGTTCGCTGGGGTGCGTATAGAATCCGACTGAACAAAGGAGATATCAGTAAAAAGCAGGCAATAATTAAAGACCTATTAGAAAACGCTGAAAAAAATATAAATGGATAAACACTGCACTGGCTATAATAGCCAGTTTGCCGCAATGGCGGGTGAACGGCTTCGATTGAACGATAGTGCAAGATTGAACAGTAGTAATTCTATTCAACATTTGTGCTAAAAGCTACTCCCTCGCCAATTTGCAAAACATTATCAAAACTATTTTCCTTCTTTTTTAACTCTGCGCAATCCCAGGGTGCGATGGGTGGTTGGGGGTCGGACCAAAGGCCGATTTTATTTTTTCGGGCTTGCTGTTCCAGTTTCTTCCAGAAAGGGTTTATATCAAAATAGGAATAATACATGGCTAGACTGGCTTAAGGTGCAGAAAAAAAGAAATACAGTAAACAGGATACGGTTCATGGTATAAAGATACTAAATTGATTAGTAAAAGGGAGGGAAATTGGGGGACCAATATTATGGACATTTGTAAATCTTGCAGGAGTAGTTGTGATTCTGATAATTATATTGACCCTGATTCTTCTTAAACATTCAGAACCTCAGTAATCCATTTTGTAAAATCCATATACTTCAAAATTTGTCTTTCATATCTGTCTTTTGAAATATTTTTTATTGTTGGCATAATCTGCCTAGCAAAAGCTTGGTTCGCATATTTTGTTTTCAGTAATGGATTATGCTGTAGAGTTTTAATGATAGCTTTAACTATTTTTGATGTACCTCCATTTTTTAACGATCTTCTGTAGGCCCGTATATCATAATCTAGAAATGAAGTATCTTTAAGTAAATAGTGAATGAGCATGTTTAAAAGTCTGATAGCTTTGTATATAGGCTGCTGAGAAAAGTTGGTATAATTATTTAATACACTCGAAAGATATTTATGTGCTTTTTTATAATCTTTATAATAATAGTAGGTTAGACTACAATAAAAACATAACTCGGCTTGCTTTTCATCATTTACGATCTGATAGGATTTGAGTGTTGATGCTGAAAGATTTTCGATATAATTGATAGCTCCCTGAATATTATTGTTCCCCAACAAGCCTGCCAGAGAGTAAACGGTAATAGTTTTTTCAATCAAGACTCTAAAATATTCTGGTAAGGAATAGGAAGTGATATGTCTCAGTTTGTTAATATAGTATGGCATTTCATTAAAATGGTGCATGCTGCGCAGACTATCAAGAATGCCATCAAGCGAAGAAAAATAATCAACAGGAGGATGGCCTTGTAAATGAGGATGTTGCTCTAATAATTTGTTTAAGTCGTAGAAATTGTCAATTGCTGAACGAAAGTCGCCTATGCCAACAAAATAAAAAGACTGAAAAAGTATATGCAACTTTCGGGATTCAAATGTATTCCGGGTTCTTTCTGTAACTATACTTATTTCACTTAAAAGCAGGTCGTTCAATTTTTTTTTGCTTTCCTCTGACTCTACCTTCCCCAATCTAATTAAACGATATCTGAGTAGCTCGTATAAAGCAAAGTGCTCCTCTATATAATGCATCATTCGTAAAGTTTCTTTGGCTTTCATTTGAGTTTCTACAATATAACTGTCAGTGATATCTGAAAAATTAGTTTCGAATGCAAAATTTAATTCTTGACGAAGCATAATGTACAATGCAGGGTAATTTTGAATTCTTATAGCTAGATCTCTTATTTTTTTTAATTCTCTGAATCCTTCTTCAGATAAAGAGCGCTCTTGTAACACCTTTAACCTTAAAAGACCATACCACATTTTGAAATAACTATCTTTCTCTACTTTAGCTTGGATCAGCAAGTCAGTAATAAGTTTGATTAAATAACGAGCAGTATGATCTATTGAGGATTCCGGAAACTTTATTTTAAACTCCTTTGCTATTTCAGCACGATGATCGGTATGCTGTAAATTGTATCTACAAATAAGGTCAAATAGGCCAATATACTCCGATGGGGATTTATGCTTTCGAGAGGATAATCTGAACAACCTTTTCTCCGATGGCGATAGAGAATTGATAAGTTTGGAAACTGCAGTATATGTCGACATAAACAAAGCTTTTCAGAATTTTAAAAAATTAATTTTGTTTAAGCTATTAAGTATTTTATAACCAATTCTTTACAAAAAGAAAATATAGAAATAACTTAAATCGGAAATCTAAAACACTGGAAAGTTAGGTTTTTTCTTCGTATGATGTATTTCTATTTTTACAGGACTGATTTCAGTTATCAGGTAAGATCGTAATAAATACTTGGAAAATTGAGATGATAGATTAATAACGATTGAATATTTTAAGAATAATATGCAAATATTTTATTCTTTCCAGTATAATAAGTTATGGTATAGTATATAATTAACGAAGAATGAAAAGTCTAAAGTGGGGTATTGTCTTCGTGGATATGAGTCCAAATTGAATTTTAAATAGAACACTACTAAAGTGGCATTTTTATACGGTTTAATATAAGCTGTGTTTACAATAAATTTCTATATCATGAAAGAATTATTTTTAAGTAAAAGACATTGCGCCATAATACTTCTTGCTATTTTAACTATTGGTCTATGTTACTTTCCTTATTTTGCTTTTTCTCAAAATCAACAAATATTGCCTGTTCATGAATATGAGGATCGTGTTCACGCTATTTGGTCGGCTCAGATGATAGGAGCCTTGATGGGGTTTCAATTTGAGCATAAAGTATCAAGTGTAAAAAAAGTTGAACACTTTGAGTTGAGAGATAATTGCATCCCAGTGGATGATGACTGGTATTATGAGATGGTAGCCATTAGGGCATTTGAAAAATATGGAATTGACATGAGTGTAGAAGAACTTGGGAAACAATGGATTGAAAATTCGGCAGGAAGTTGGGGGTCAAGTGAACAATCACTTTCTTTATTGAAAAGAGGTATCCCCGCAGAATTGTGTGGGCATCCTCGCTACAACAAATTATGGTTCACCATTGGTCCTCAGTTTAGTTCTGATGTTTATGGTGCGCTTGCGCCAGGAATGCCTCAAGTTGCAAGTAAACTGGCGCGAAAATATGGTCATATAAATGGCTATGCCGAAGCTGTGGACGGTGGAGTTTTTATAGCAGGAATGATCAGCTTAGCTTTTTTTGAAAAGAATAGTCAAGCTATTGTAAAAAAAGCTTCAGGTCTTATTCATAGTTCATCTCCATATAAACAGTGCCTGAATATGGTCATTGAGCTTGCTGAAAAAGGCAAGTCGTTCAGAGAAATTGTAAATGTAGTGGAAGACAGATGGCATTTAGAATATCCTGCTACAAATAATGCTGTGGCTAACGGAGGAATTGTTGCGGCATGTGTTTGGTTTGGTTCAGGAGATTTTTTGAAAACAGTAAATTTGGCTTTTGAGGCTGCGGATTTTTCTGATGCAGATTGTAACGCTGCAAACGCTGCCGCTGTAATTGGTGCTATGCATGGACTAAAAGGCATCCCAGAAAATCTAATTTGTGTTTTGGGAGATATTATTAAAGGAGAGAAAATGGGGGGAGTAAAACTCACTCCAGTAGTGAATGAAAGTCTGTTAGCTATTTCAAAAAGGACTGTAGATATAGGAAAAAGAATGTTGATGCAACATGGTACAAATTTAAAAAATCATAATTTAATAATACCTATAGAACCATTAAAGAGTCTTCCGTCGGAAATATTTACTTTGTCGGATCTTATGGATTATTGGAATCCAGATTGGCAATTAGAACGGGCAGGTTTTGGCGGTGCAGGAGGGGGAATGAGAGGAATACGAGGTATTACTTACTTGAATGATACTATTTTGGCAACATACCCCCGTGATGAAGTTAGAGGTTTATTCCTAAAGCGAGAAATAACTATTCAAGAGGAAAAAGAGCTTTTCATAGAGGTGGGAGTAGATAAAAATCGTTGTTGGGAACTTAACATTTATATTGATAACGAACATGTTTTAAGAAAATTAATTGAGGGAAAAGATATGGAAAGAACATGGTTTTCGCATAAGGTAGATCTTGCTCATTATCAAGGAAAAGCAGTGACCATAAGGATGTTTCAAAAGGTATTATTGCCTGGAAAAGAAGCGGGTAATGCGTACTGGAAAACTATAAGGATCTTTTAGTACAATTAAAATTTATCTAATGTAAAATTCAGAAAAATGAAACATACAAAATTCATTTTAGTTATGATGGCGACATTGTTCGTTCAAATAAATTTCGGACAAAATACAAGTAGGCCTAATGTAATCATAATTCTTTCTGATGATCAGGGCTATGGTGATTTTTCTTTTAATGGCAACCCAATAGTTCAAACCAAAGCACTTGATCAACTAGCCAGTGAGGGGTTGAGGTTTACAAACTTTCATGTTTCTCCTTTCTGCACACCCACCAGGGGACAGCTCTTGTCAGGAATGGATGCTTTGCACAATCAAGCTGCAACCGTAGGTGCCGGAAGGAATACTATGCGACGTGATATTGTTACTATGCCAGAAATATTTCGGCAAAACGGATATACCACTGGTATTTTTGGCAAATGGCATCTTGGAGATAACTACCCCGACAGGCCAATGGACAGAGGGTTCGATAAGTGCATCTGGTTCAAGGGCTGGGGGTTGCTTTCTGAATCGGAATATGACAACGATTATTACAACACACGCTATCTGAATGGCCTTTCGCCTGCTCAATCAGGAAAATACTGTACCGACCTGTGGTTTGATGAGGCGATCAAATGGATGGATGAGGTAGCTGGCGGGAACAGTCCCTTTTTTACCTATATTGCGACCAATGCGCCTCATGGACCCTTTCATGCACCGCTGGAAGACTATTTATTTTATAGAGATAAAACAAAGGACTCCGCCGTTGCAGGATTTTTTGGCATGTTAAAAAGTATTGATCGAAATGTAGCTGCTCTTGAAAAGTGGCTTGAGGAAAAAAAGTTAAAAGATAATACGATTCTTATTTACATGAACGATAATGGGGGTACAGGTGGTGTTGATGTGTATAACGCCGGAATGCGGGGTAAAAAGGGAGAACTCTATGATGGGGGACATCGTGCTGTTTGTTTTTTTAGATGGCCTGCAGGAAGGTTAGACGCTCCGCGTAATATTTCAACTGCCTCTGAGATTCAGGATCTGCTGCCCACGTTTATTGATCTACTAGATTTTGAGCTGGTAAATCTTTGCCCTCCCTATGACGGGGTAAGCCTTGTACCTGTTCTTAAACAAACAGGAACAATAAAAGACCGAATGTTCGTAGTACAATACGCGGGTAAGGCAAAGCCTGAAAAATATGACGGTTGTGTGGTCTGGAACAACTGGAGACTAGTTGGGAGCAACGATCTGTATGATATAAAAACAGATTCCGGACAGCAGTACAATATTGCCCGTGAGTATCCGGCAGTTTTTGATAAGATGCTTTCTTTTTATGAAGACTGGTGGTCTGGCTGTGAAGAGGATATCAACCATTTTGTACCTGTTGTAGTTGGATCAATTTATCAAAAATCGGTGATCTTAACCTCAGATTTCTGGGAAAATGGAGACTATATTAATACTCAATGGAAGGTGGCTCAGGCATTGGGGCCTTCTATTGGAGGCACTTGGCATATTCAAGTAGAACATAATGGGTGGTATAGAGCTGAACTAAGCCGTTGGCCCTTTCATCTCAAAAGATCGCTTGTTGCAATGGGAGTTGATGCCGCAGTTGGAGGTAGTAGGTTAAGGAAGGGTAAAGGTCTTCCTATACAATCAGGATTTGTATCGGTAAACGGTAATTCACCTGTTATGTCTAATAAAAGCGGACCGGAGGCAATAAAAATTGATCTGCAGATTAAACTATCTAAAAAAGATACCACATTAAGAGCATGGTTTAAAGATGTAAATGGGAATGATCTGTGTGGCAGCTATTATCTACGGTTAACTCCTATCAAATAACTAATCGAAAGAAAAATTTCAGAATTACAAAAAATTATAATTTTTATTTTATCTAATAAACTGTTATTCAATTAATTAAATAATTATTTTATTTTAAAATATTCTTTGAAATTATAGATTAAAGGAAAGTTTGGTTTTTTTTCACTTGTTTAACATAGTAATTTCATCCTAACGATTGGATTATTTTGAAAACCTCAGAATTATTTAAAAATCTTATTTTATACTTAAACGACGGTTACTTCGATTTATGGAAAGGAAAAATATTATAATAATCGGTTCTAATAACATGGATATGGTAGTAAAGACAACACATATTCCAGATCATGGAGAGACTGTTTTAGGTGGCTCTTTTTTTATGAACCCCGGAGGTAAAGGAGCTAATCAGGCAGTTGCAGTTGCTCGTCTCGGTGGAAATGCAATATTTGTATCCAAAATGGGAAATGATGTTTTTGGTAAGCAAGCTTTTCAGTTATTTAATGAGGAGGGTATTAATACTCGCTTTATGATATCAGATGAGGAATTACCTTCTGGTGTAGCTTTAATTACTGTGGATGAAAAAGGAGAAAATAGTATTGTCGTAGCTCCTGGAGCCAATGCTAATCTTCAGCCAATTGATGTTGAACCAGCTCTGAAAGATACGAAAAACATTGGAGTTATTCTTTTACAGCTTGAAATTCCTATACATACTGTGCAATTTGCAGTAAAAGAAGCTTCTTTAGCTGGAATAACAGTAATTGTAAATCCTGCACCAGCTGCTGTTTTGTCGCAAGATATGTTATCTCATATTGATATATTAACTCCCAATCGAACGGAGGCATCTATGTTGTCAGGAATTGAAGTTACCACTATGGAAAGCGCAGTAGAAGCAGCTCACGCAATAAAGAAAAAGGGTGTAAAGAATGTGGTTATTACAATGGGAGTGATGGGTGCAGTGGTGTTAGATGGTGAATCTTGTTCTATTATACCTGCTGTACAGGTACAAGCAGTTGATACTACCGCAGCAGGTGATGTTTTTAACGGAGCATTAGCAGTTGCATTGTCAGAAAAGCGAAATTTAGAAAGTGCTGTTCAATTTGCCTGCGAAGCAGCAGCTATTTCTGTAACGAAGCTTGGCGCTCAATCTTCTATCCCTTATCGTAATGAGGTGATAATTCAGAAGCTTGTAAATGAAGCTTGAGGTTTAAAATAAAGATGTTTAACAGATAATCTAATCATTAAATTTATTTACTATGTTTATTGTAGAAAACTATTCGTTAGCTATACTGTTTTGTTTTATCACTATGCTTTGCTGGGGGTCATGGGCTAATACGCAAAAACTAACATCTGGTAAATGGCGATTCGAGTTATTTTACTGGGATTACGTCCTAGGTATTCTTATTCTCTCTCTCATTGCAGCCCTTACATTAGGTAGTTTTGGTAATGCTGGTCGAAGTTTTGCAGACGATTTGCAGCAGGCCAGCCTTTCTAATATTGGAAGTGCTTTTCTTGGAGGGATTGTTTTTAATCTGGCTAATATTTTACTTACCGCTGCCATAGCTATTGCAGGTATGTCTGTGGCATTCCCAATTGGTATAGGCCTTGCTCTGATTCTTGGAGTACTAATTAATTATTGGGCAGTTCAAAAGGGTGCTCCGATACCTTTGTTTTCAGGTGTATTTTTGATTACTTTAGCAATTGTCCTTAATGCTATTGCTTATAAAAAGAATACTACAGACACAGGAAACCGTCCAGCGGTCAAGGGTATTTTGCTTTCGATTATTGCGGGAATTTTGATGTCTTTTTTTTATCGTTTTATTGCGGCTTCAATGGATGTTGAAAATTTTGTGGCCCCTATGCCCGAAAAGATGACGCCATATTCTGCATTTTTTGTTTTCGCTCTGGGAATTTTTATAAGTAATTTCATTTTCAATACTGTCTTAATGAAACGTCCGTTAGAAGGTGCCCCTATTAATTATGCCACATATTTTAAAGGACGTTTTAACTTACATATAGTAGGAGTGTTAGGAGGCATAATCTGGGGAATTGGTAATATTTTAAATCTTGTAGCTGCTGGGAAAGCAGGTCCTGCCATATCTTACGGACTGGGACAGGGAGCTACTTTGGTCGCCGCAATCTGGGGGGTGGCTGTTTGGAAAGAATTTAAAGGTAGTTCAAGAATTGTTACATTTTTGCTTTTGGCCATGTTTGCATTATTTATAATCGGTTTGGGATTGGTAATTATCGCAGGGCATTAATATTATTATAAGCAAAAGATTTTTTGTTTATTATTAAGTAGGGCTTGTCATATCGATAGCTTTATTAGGAATCGATTTGTTTAAGTGAAGGTTTATTTTCTAAAACTATTTACTTATTAAGAATTAAATTTTACATTAGGGAAATATAATAAATTCCTGAGTATTGTTATTGTATAATTTTTTCTTTTTCGGTAATATAACTTAAATCACTATATAACTCTTTTTAAAAACAATAATTATGAAAGAAAAGATTTTGTTATCACTATTCCTGTCATGTTTGTTTTGGCTACATCAGACAAGTGCGCAAAATATAGTAACTGGTAGGATAACCGATGCTCTTAGCAATGAACCATTAAAAGGAGCAACAATAAAGGATCGATACTCAGCTGTTACAGTGTTCAGCGATGAAAACGGTCTATATTCTATTGCAGTGTCTTCTGATACCACAACCCTTATTTTCAGTTATGTGGGGTATCAGTCTCAGGAAATGAATGTATCCGGGAAAAGGCAACTAGATGTGGGGTTATTGATTGGGGATGCTGATTTGAGTGAGGTTGTTGTAGTAGGGTATGGATCTCAAAAGAAGATAAATTTAACCGGTGCTGTTTCAACAGTTCAATCAAAAGAACTGTTAAAAGTTCCCTCATCAAATGTGTCGGAAGTATTAATCGGGAAAGCTCCTGGGTTGTTTACAAAACAAAATTCAGGAGTTCCTGGCTCAGACTATGCCAATCTCAGTATTCGCGGATATGATGCACCGCTGATTCTCGTTGATGGAATAGAAACCTCATGGACACGTATGGATCCAAATGAAATCGAATCGATAAGTGTATTAAAGGATGCTGCTGCTGCTGTTTATGGGGCCCGTGCTGGAAACGGTGTGGTACTTATTACTACTAAACGAGGAAAATCAGGCAAGCCGACTATAGGCTATAATGGGAGTTACAGTACACAGCAACCTACCGTAGTACCTAATTTTGTTCCATCATGGCAGTGGGCAGAACTTTTGCGTGAAGGAGAGTTGAATAGTAGTTTACCTTTTACCTATTCCGAGGAAGATATTCAAAAGTTTAAAAATGGAACTGATCCTGACTATCCTAATGCAAACTGGTATCGTGCAGCATTTAGAAGCTGGACGCCAATGCATTCTCACTCAGTTACAGTAAATGGGGGTAATGATAAAGTAAAGTATTTTATGACAGCAGGTTATGTAGATCAGGCCAGTATGTACCGTTCGGGTGACCTTAGTTTTAAAAGGTATAACGTGCGCTCAAATATTGATGCACAAATTACTGATCGCTTAGGAGTATCTTTCGATTTGGCTTATAGAAACGAATTACGTCAAGCGCCCCAAACAGAACTGGTAGATACGTGGACCAATCTTAAAACTGCTGTACCCGTGTATAATGCAATCTTACCCGATCCTACAAAAGGAGGTGCTTACTCAGGGTTTCTGGAAAGAAGCCCGGTAGCTCAAACTATTCGTGATATGACAGGTTTTAATGACAATCTTCAGAGATATTTCACAGGGCGGTTGAATATGAACTATAAAATACCAGGAATTAAGGGTATAGTAGTTAACGCTGCATTAAACTATGCGATGAATTATCAATATACAAAAATCCTTGATCGGCCTTTCAAAATTTACAGATACAATTATGCAAGTGGAGAATACGAAGATAGGGGGACTAATGGAGCTAATTCACTGAATGAAAGTTTTTCTCAATATACCCAGATATATCCGATGGTTTCTCTAAATTACGATAGGAATTTTGGGAATCATGATCTAAAAGTGTTATTACTTGCAGAAAGCATTGATACCCGAAATACTTCTTTATCGGCAGGAAGAGTAGATCTTTTATCGGTTGAAATTCCATACTTGTTTGCAGGATCCACTGAGAACATAAAGAATAACGGGAATGCTGTTGAAACAGGTCGGGTAAGCTATGTTGGACGCCTTAATTATGCATATAAAGCTAAATATCTTTTAGAAGGAACATTTCGTTATGATGCAAGCCACAAATTTGCTCCGGACTCTAGATGGGGATTTTTTCCAAGTGCTTCAGCAGCATGGAGGTTATCTGAAGAGCCTTTTATCAAGAACAATATTTCTTGGATTGATAACTTGAAAATAAGAGGTTCTTATAGCAGAACCGGTAATGATAATGTAGAGGCTTTTAAGTATCTAACTGGTTATGAGATCCGAGGAGCATTAACGAGTGTGTACCTTTTTGGTTCTGACGTTTATAAACGTATATATTCTACAGGCTTACCGAATCCAGATATAACTTGGCTTACTATGACTGGGTATAACCTTGGTCTTGAAGGTACTCTTAAAAATGGGCTGATTGGATTTGAATTTGATGTATTTTATCGCATTACGGATAATGTTTTTGGAGAACCATTGGAGAGCTATCCTTCCACTTTCGGGGCCACGTTGCCTCAAATGAACATTAACTCTACATCTGATAGGGGAATAGAATTGTCATTAAATCATCGTAATAAAATAGGTAATGAGTTTTATTACAGCTTGGCAGGTACAGTCAGTTTGGCACGGCAGCGATACCGCAAATGGTCAGAACCACTGTACGAAGATATGGATGAGATAAGAATTTATAAGAAAACAGGCAATCTCACAAACAGGTGGTTTGGCTATCTTTCAAATGGTATATTTATGAGCCAGGATGAGATCAACAAATATGGGATTGATCAGGATCAGGCAGGAAATTCCACACTTATTCCTGGAGATATAAGATATAAAGATCTAAATGGAGATAAGATAATTGATTGGAGGGACCAGGATGTAATTGGTGCTGCAACTTTTCCGGATTTAACCTATGGGTTGAATTTACAAATGGAATACAAAGGTTTTAGTCTGACCGTATTGTTTCAGGGAGCATCATTATTTAATTATATGATTGCAGATATCCAACGGAGTCCTCTTAATAACCTAAGCAACGCTTATGATTTTCATTATAAATATCGGTGGCAGCCGGATCCAAATAATCCTAGTGTAAACATTAATCCAAATGCAAAATTGCCTGCAGTACTTGGATCTGGTGTAGGTTCTAATACTAATAACAACAAAGTCTCTGATTTCTGGCTGAAGGACGGTACATATCTGCGTTTACGCAACCTGAATTTAAACTATGCGGTTCCTTATAATTGGATTAAAACAATTGGTATAAAGGATATGAATATTTTTTTAGCGGGAAGTAATTTGTTTACCTGGAGCAGATTAGGCTTTTACAAAAATTCATTGGACCCTGAAGCAACAGATACTCAAAAATTCTATCCACCAGTAAAGGTTATTTCTTTCGGATTAAATTTCAAACTATAAATGTTTTTGCCATGAAAAGAAATATAAATAGAAGCATACAAATGAAAAGTATAAAGTTTTTAGTTACTGTGCTATTACTGTGCAATTTTGGATGCACTAAATTTCTCGATAAGAAGCCTTTAGATGTGATTTCAGATGCTGTGGTGTGGGAAGATCCTGCACTTGTAGACGCATATCTGGCTGATTTATATGCGAGGGTTGATTTTATTGAGATAAGAGGAAATACGGATGAACAAACCTCGTTTGCTATGGTAGCCTCCATGGGAGGAGAGGGTCGCTCGCACGGCACCCACCACCAATCCTATATCGCCTCAACCAATGTACTCACCTCTTCTGGAGTAGTTTCTGAGCTTGACTACTGGAAATACCAGAATATCAGAGACTGTAACTATTTTCTTGAAAAGATACAGGAAGCACCATTGGAACAAGCTATTATAAAGCAGCGGATAGCCGAAGTACGCTTCTTGAGGGCTTATATGTATTTTGAAAGTGTTATAAGGTTTGGCGGAGTGCCTATCATCACTAAAGCGCAGGAAATCGATGCACCAAAAGAAGAAATTTTTCTTCCACGCAATTCAGAAAAAGAAGTATATGATTTTATTTTGTCAGAAACAGAAGATTTGACAAATGATCTTCCGTCTCAGTACCAAGATAAGGATAAAGGGCGCCCCAGTAAATGGGCAGCTTATGCATTGCGCAGCCGGGTTGCCTTATATGCTGCCAGCATTGCCAAATATGGCCAACAACAGTTGAATGGTCTTTTAGGCTTTCCTAAAACTGATGCAGAACATTATGCACGAATCAGTTATGATGCGTCAAAAGCTATTCTCAACAACGGTATTCATTCACTTTATAAAAAATATAACGATCCGGTAGCTAATTTCCAAAACTTGTTTCTTGATGAGTCGGCAGATAATAAGGAAGTAATAATGTCAGAAGTATATAATTATAGCAAAAACAAAGCTCACGCCTACACCCTTCGTTCCATGCCGCATGATTTTAATGGTACATGGGCTTCCATGTGGTACTTATATGATTTTGTGGAACTTTTTGAATTTGCAGACGGTCGCCCTGGAACATCGGTTACCCGCGCCCAGCTTACAGCCGGCGAATGGGATATGGCCGATCTGTTCGGTAACCGCGATGCCCGTTTTCGTGCTTCAGTATTTTATCCTGGAAGTCCATGGCAAGGAGGTCATACTTTATTTCATTCGAGCACCATCAGGAATGGGAAAACCTTAACGGCTGGTACAGCAGAAGACGGCTGGCCTTATAAAGCTATTGATAGGAATACACAAAGAACCGGCTTAATGGTACGTAAGCGTTGCAACGAGGCAATGAAGCCGGAACCTGTTATTGCTGACGAAACAGACTATATCATTTTCAGGTTAGGCGAAACTTACTTAAACCTAACAGAAGCTGCCTTTTATCTCGGTTATACTGACGAAGCTTTAACTACATTGAACGCTTTGCGAGCAAGGGCGAATATGCCTCCCAAAGCTGCAATTACAGAGCAGATAATACAAAATGAGAGACTGGTAGAGCTTAGCTGGGAAAATCACAGTTATTGGGATTTGCGCCGGTGGCGAACCGCAAAAGCGTGGTTGGACGGAAAACGGATGAGGGGGTTACAGTACTCATATAATTACGATACTAAAAAGTATAAAATAACACTCACTAATGCAGAAGGTGTTGCCCGTACTTTTCAGGATAGGAATTATTATTTGCCACTTGGAGTGAGCAGGGTTGCTGAGAATCCTAATTTTATTGAGAATCCTGGTTACTGATAGCTACAAAAAATGACATGCTGAAAATATTACGCTGCATAATATTGCTTATAAGTATACTATTTGGTAATACAGTATACGCTACTCTCCCTGATACGGTCCGGCTGGCATTAAATGGTAATGCTTTGTATGATATTTATCTTCAAAATGCATCAAGTCCCACTTTCCGGTTTGCAGGTACAGAGTTAAAAAAATACTTGGACAAGATCAGTGGAGCCAGTTTCAATCTTACTTCCATGCCCCGAAACAGAACTATTATACTTTCTGTTTCAGAAAAAGATTTTTCAGATAACCCCGGAAACAGTTACAGTATCTCAAGGGATAAGAACAGAGTATATCTTTCAGCCACTGATGAGACAGGTGTATTATATGCTGTGTACGATTTTCTTTCCCAGCTTGGATGCCGCTGGACAGCACCTGCCTTTGACTTTTACAACGGTACAAATGAGTATATTCCACGTAGCAACACACTGGTATATACTCATTCTGAAAATAACCCGCAGACTCCTTCCTTTAAATATAGAAAATTATATATAGAAGAAGGGCTTTCTCACAATAGTTCCAACCTTGCTCAATTGGTTGAGTGGATGCCAAAAGCACGGTTTAATATTCTGGTAGCGCCTATGAATTACCAGGGGCATGGAAAGGTACAGTGGGATAACTGGAGAGAATTGCTTTCTCCTGAATTAAAGAAAAGGGGCATTAAAGTGGAAGTAGGCGGACATGGGTATCAAAACTTTTTGAATGCCTCAATGGAGTCGGGAACTTTGTTTTCAAAATATCCCGAATGGTTCGGTATGAATAAAGAGGAAGAGCGATCGCCCGATAAAAAATGGGTATGCTGTACCTCCAATTCTAGCGCGGTAGCTTATGTTCATAATAATATACTGGCTTATCTGAAAGCCAGGCCTGAGATCGATATTTTTGATTTTTGGCCACCGGATGTTGAAGAGTGGTGTCACTGTACTGATTGTACTGCACTGGGATCAGCATCTACCCGTCATGCTCTTTTTGTAAATCAAACCGCACGTTTTCTGAAAAAGTATTTACCTCATGTAAAACTGGAATGCCTGGCTTACAGCCATTATACAGCGCCCCCGGATTCTGTAATGCTTGATCCCGATATTCTGGTGGACTTTTGCCCCATCAAACAAAATTTTGATTACCAGATTTACGAGCCGGAAGCTGAAAATAATAGGTTTTATAATAATCACCTGAAAGCATGGAGAGATGATTTCAAAGGTGAGATCAGCTTGTATTCTTATTACCGGAGATACGCATGGCGCAGCCTTCCGAATATTCTTACAACATACATGCAAAAGGATCTCAAATACTATAAAAAGATTGGAGTTAACGGTGTCTCTGTTTATAGTGAGCCGGGAGATTGGTTCACTTATGGGATCAATCATTATGTACTAAGTGGATTAGCCTGGGATCCTGATGTAAATGTTGATAGCCTGGTTCAGCTCTATTGTGCTACTGTTTACGGAGCTGCTGCAAAAACGGCAATAGCCGCTTATCGTGAATTAGAGGAAACCGTACGTTTTGCCTGCTTCGTTCCTTATTCTGTTCCGAAACAGCAATCTTTTTATGAGTCTTATTTTAATCGGTTGATGTTATATCGGGATAAATTGAATAAGGCAACTAAAGCATTTGAGCCAGGATCAATCGAAAAGGAACATTTAAATCGTTTGCAATTAATGTTTCAATATGCACTTCGCAGCATACGAAGACAGCAATTCACTGTAGCAGGTGAAGATCAGAAAGCAAAGGAAGAGATCGGGAAAATACGTGAGATTGCTATCGTCGGCAGTAGAGAAGGTGTATTTATTCCCCGTTAGAATTTACCCTATTTGTATGAAGATAAAGCGCTACATATTATTCTTATTCTCTCTGTTGATTCTGGGTATCATAACAGGATTATCAGGATGTAAAAAAAATAATATGAGTGGAGAGCAGCCGAAGCCACCGCCGACAGAAACGCCGAAAGACCTATTTCCCGGCGTACCTCAATCTGAAATATATGAGGTTCGTGTTATTCGAAATGGTAAAACCGAAAAACTGGCAGTATTTCAAAATAACTGCCCGATCTATTCACCAGGATATATGAATATGCAGGAGAACGATAAATTCCCACTGGAGATCTTCGCTGGTAGGAGCATACACTGGACTAAATTTTCTTTTTCCGGCAGTATTATGGTTGAAGTAAAAGTGCTTAATAAGAGCAAAGTTTCTTTAACGGGCTCTGTGCGCATTTTACCGTCCCGGTATAATGTATCATCTGTCAAAGATGGCGATGTAATCCGTTTTACATTGAATAATCCAGGGCAGTTTTCTGTAGAGATCGGTGAAAACGGATATAAAAACGGATTGATCATTTTTGCTGATCCGCAGGAAACAAATGCACCTTCCCGACAGCAAAACGGATATGCTGTTTTAAGCAACGCAACGACTGCTATGCTAAATGCAGTAGCTTCTTCAAATTCAGGAATTTACTTTACTAAAGGTGTGCATAACATTGGCGTGTACAAAGTACCTCAGCATATTAAAAATATCTACTTCGAGGAAGAAGCCTGGGTGTATGGCGCATTAATCATGGATGGAAATCCCAACGTAAAAATATTTGGTAGAGGGGTGCTTTCATCGGGTAAGCTGAACTATAGAGAGTCGCATTGTATTGAAGCTATTAACCAAAGTAATAATATCCAGATTGAAGGTATCGTGGTAGCTGATCCAAAATATTTTGCTGTGAGGTTAATTGGCGAGAACAATAAAGTAAGTTGGACGAAAGTAATTGGCGGATGGGTGTACAACTGTGATGGCATTGCCGCATTTGCAGGCTCCACTGTAAACAATTGTTTTATATGGGCCAATGACGATGCCATAAAAATTTACAGGGATAATATTACCTGGTCCGATTGCGTTGTATGGCAGCTTAATAATGGCGGCGTTATACAGATGGCCTGGGGTGGCTCTAATGCAGCAAATGTAAAAGTAAGCCGTGTAGATGTACTAAGGGCCGAATGGAACAAGCCTGGGTTTAACAGGGCCGTTATTAATTGCGTGGGAAATCGCTACCAGGAACCGGGTAAATCCGGGGCGCAAAGAAACTGGCTAATAGAGGATCTGGTGACAGAAAATCCTGTTCCCATCATTTTTAATATTTCGCCCGATATCTTTAGCCCCAATCATATTCATGGTCTCACATTAAAGAACTGGAACATAAAAATGACGATGGGCACAGAATTTAAAAACAGTATTATAGGCAATGATCCTGATGAATATTTTGACGGATTTGTATGGGACAATGTTGTATTTAATGGCATTAAGCTCACACAGGGCAATTGGCTGCAAGCAACGAATATGATAGTTCAAAATCTTGTAACCCCTGAATTCAAATAGTTGTTATGATTTACCAGGTATTATATCAGCTTGTTCAAAGGTTTTTCGTTCTGATGACCTGCTTCATCTTTGCCTGTTCTGCGAGGGAAGCAGAGAGTTATGAAACAAGAACGACTGCCAGCATTTATTATGTAGATGCTGACAACGGCAATGATAAAGCTGCCGGAACAATAGCCCAGGCTGCCTGGAAATCTTTAAATAAACTAAAGACAGTAAAGCTCGTTCCGGGAGATACAATTAAGTTTAAAAGAGGATCTGCATTTACCGGCCCGCTATTTATAAATGAATCAGGAACTGCCCAGCAACCTATAGTACTGACTGCTTATGGCGAAGGAAGCGCGGCGCCTGCTTTTACCAATCCTATATTTGAGCAGGATAATTTTAGTAACTGCATCCGCATAAGAGGCAGTTATGTTATAGTGGAAAATCTTTTCTTTCATAAAACAGCCGCTCATAAGCCCGGTAATTATAAAACCGACGGCGGATGGGATGTGTGGGAAATGGGCGCTGTTTACTTAGACAAAACAGCAAAATTTTGTATTGTGAGGAACAATGAAATTGAAGATTGCGTGGTGGGAATAAAAAGCTATGGTACCCATACTTTAATTGAAAATAATTTTATTCACGATTGCAACCGGGTACTTAAAGAATGGGGCTGGGGGCCGATTGGAATATGGTTCGGAGCAGATCACCAGGAAGCAAGGTTCAACAGGATATTTAATTATCGCGTAGAAGATCCAAATATACATTGGGAAGACGGAGTAGGTGGAGGAGCAGATGGAGGTGCTTTCGAAGTTGATGATGCCCGATATAACAAATCAGATATACATATTCATCATAATTATACCAGGGATTGCCAGGGTTTCCTCGAAGTTACATGGACAGATGTAAAACAAAACCCTGATTACAGAGATTTTAAAATACATCATAATCTAAGTGACGACTACCAGCAGTTTACAGCTATCTGGCAGGGGAAAAATTTCAGTATTGATCACAATACAATCATCAGAAGAAAGGTAAATGTGAATGATTGGGGCGTGTTCAACATCACAGGGAACAATTCAAAAAATAAGATCAGGAACAATATCATCATTACAGAAAAAGATATTCCTGTTTTTAATACGGGATTGCGAGGCGTGCATACTCCTAGTAACATTATAAGTCACAATTTATATTATGCGGCCTCTGGTAGCTTGGTAATGGGAAATGAAGGCCCTGGAACTGCAGCAGTATATGGGAATCCTCAATTAAAAGAATATGTATTAGCTACCATTTCTGAACATTTTGATTTGCAAGAAAATAGTATGGCCATTGGAAATGCAATGAATCTGGGATATACGAGAGATTTCAGGAACAATGTTATGCCATTGGGAGCAATGCCGGATATTGGGGCGTTTGAAAAACAATAATTATTAGTATCAGATCATAAAATAACTAAAGGCAATAAAGAATCGTTTATGAAATTGATTCGTATTTTTAAAATAGTTTTCTTATTCCTCCTGCTTCTAATAAAAGCAGAGGGACAGGTGCTACAGCATCCCAATATCGTAATCATTATGGCTGATGACCTGGGTTACGGTGATTTCAGCAGTTATGGTGCATCCAAAATAAAAACGCCTCATATAGATGCACTCGCAGCTCGGGGAATACACTTCACCGATGCACATACAGCATCGTCCCTGTGCTCTCCATCCCGTTACAGTATCATGACAGGACGTTACTCCTGGCGCACTTCACTCAAATCAGGAGTGCTTACCTGGTTTGCGCAACCGCTTATAGAGCCAGGACGTACTACACTTGCATCCCTTCTGAAAAGAAACGGCTACTATACTGCTTGTATTGGTAAATGGCATCTGGGCTTCAACTGGCCGCTAAAGGATACACTTATAGAAGACCCTCAGAAAACGGTATTTAATTCGTGGGAACGGGCGACCCAGCAATATATTGATTTCTCCAAACCGGTTACAGGAGGACCACGGGAAAAAGGATTTGATTATTATTTTGGCATTGCAGGTTCCAATAACATGATCCCATTTACATTTATTGAAAATGATCAGGTGCTTTCTGCTCCCGTTGTCCCCAGAACCTATGTATATGATACTGACCAGCCAAATACAAGAGCTCCCGAATGGGATCTCGAAAAAATGGACCAGATGCTTACGGCGAAGGCAACAGGTATCATTGATAATCACTTTTCCGGTAAAACAAAAAAGCCTTTATTCTTGTATTTTCCTACCAGTGCGATTCATCGACCCTGCCTGCCCACTTTTACAAAAGGCAAAAGTCAAGCTGGGCTGAGAGGAGATATGGTTGTTGAGTTTGACTGGATTGTTGGTGAGGTGGTAAAAGCCTTAAAGAGGAACAAAGCATTTGACAATACTCTGCTGATTATTACATCTGATAACGGGGCTGTTCCTGGCGATGCGTTGGTCTCCTTAGAGCAATATCGAAATGATTTAGGGAATAAATATTATTTCCCTTATTTCAGCAGTTACCAACCTCAATACCCAAACCCGCAGGGTAGAGGAGCTACACAAAAAGGATGGCTCACTTATGATCATCCATCATCAGGGCTTTTCAGGGGATTTAAATCAGATGCCTGGGAAGGCGGGCACAGGGTGCCTTTAATTATGCACTGGCCAAAGAAAATTAAAGCAGGAACAGTCAATAACCACATGGTATGTAATACAGATCTGATGGCTACGATGGCTGAAATAATAGGGGAGCCTTTAAAGCTGGGTGAAGGAGAGGACAGCTACAGCTATCTTTCATCCATACTGAATCCTGTCGTTAAACAGGTAAGATCTTCGATGGTGCTAGCAGCAGGAGGTAGTGGTGCTTATATTGTAAGACAAGGTAAGTGGAAATATATTGAAAGTGGAAACGCTGCTTGGGGTCAGACCTTTTATGTTGAAGGACCTTTTACCAAAGAATTTCAGTTGTATGATCTTGAAAAGGACTTAGCAGAAAACCATAATCTGTTTACTCATAATCCTGAAAAGGTGGCATCCCTTATAGATGTTCTTCAAAAAGTGAAAATAAAAAGTCATAGTGAAAGTACTAAATAAAAAGTGAAGAAATGATCATAAAAATCCTCGAGTATTTCGAAAGCTGTAAGGACATTTCTAAAGTAGTGAAAATTTTTATGCAAAATTCAAGATTGTAGAAATTAAATAAAAAATATACACATGAATACAAATTTTTTAAGAAGCTTTTTAGTAGTTTTTGTTCTAATTCTTTCAGTCGCAGCTAATTCACAGCGTTCTCAGAAAAAAATGAATATCATTCTATTTTTGGTGGATGATTTAGGTTGGAAAGACATATCCTGCTATGGTAGCGATTTTTATGAGACACCCAATATTGACCGGCTGGCTACTGAGGGAGTTCGTTTTACTGATGCATATGCAGCCTGTCAGGTATGCTCGCCTACGCGCGCAAGTATTCTTAGTGGAAAGTATCCTGGTAGGAGTGGTCTTTCAGACTGGTTACCGGGACGAAAAGACTTTCCATTTCAGCACTTCTTGAACGTACGCAGTGTACAGCAATTACCTTTTGAAGATTCTACATTAGCAGAAACATTGCGAGCAAACGGGTATCGCACCGCTATCTTTGGAAAATGGCATTTGGGAGAAGACCCTTCAAATCCCTTGGCTCATGGCTTCGAAGAACGTTTGTCAGAATGGAACAAGGGCTGGCCCAACCAAACTTATTTTTCTCCTTATGGTATGCCTGGCTTACAGGACGGGCCTAAGGGAGAATATTTAACGGACCGGGTAACGACAGAGGCATTAAAGTATATAGAAAAAAATAAAGATCAACCTTTCTTTATGTATCTGTCTCATTTTGCGGTACACGATCCCATACAGGGAAGGCCCGACCTAGTGGAAAAATATCGCAAAAAATTGGCTCAAATGAAAAAGCCCGCAGGAGCGCCTTTTATACTCGAAGGCAATCCAGATGATCCGCAACCTCTTTCCAGGACCCAGTTAGATAACCTGCTCAAAGACCCTCGCTACGCAGGTTACACTGTGCTGCCTCAACATACGGTTAAGATTAAACAGTTTCAGGATAATGTTCAGTTTGCTGCAATGGTGGAAAGCATGGATGAAAGCATGGGACGGGTAATGAACAAGCTTAAAGAGCTGGGTATAGATCAGAATACCATTATCATTTTTGCATCAGATAATGGAGGCATGTCTGCTGCGAACATAGGTAACCCTTACCGCGTAATTAAACCTGATGCATTGGATGGTGCATTTTCATCTTCCAACCTGCCTTTGCGGGGTGGAAAAGGTTGGATGTATGAAGGAGGTATACGGGTCCCTGTTATAATAAAATGGCCGGATCAGGGAAAGGCCGGAAACGAGTCTCATGTACCAATTATCAGCACCGATTTTTATCCTACTATTTTAGATATGCTTGGCCTCCCATTGTTACCTGAACAGCATAAAGACGGAGTAAGTATTACCCCGCTATTGAAAGGCAAAGAAGCCATTAATAGGAAAGCTATATTCTGGCATTTCCCGCATTACAGCAATCACGGAATGCAGAGCCCCGGCGGAGCTGTACGTTATGGTGATTATAAACTGATCGAATATTATGAAAATAATACGGTACAGCTTTTTAATCTTGCAAATGATATAGGAGAACAACATGATATTTCTAAGCAGGAACCGGGCAAGGTAAAGGAGCTTAGAACATTATTACATCAATGGAGAAAATCAGTTAATGCAAAAATGCCGGTTTCTAATCCAGCGTTCTCGCCGGATAGTTCGGCTGGCCCCAGAGCAGTAACGAAAGCAACTGTTGATCATTCTGCCATCCAATATAAAATATTGTCCACTGCACAAACAGGTGGACTTTTAGGAGAGCGTATCAATCTCTGGCGCAACAAACGCCTCTGGTATGTAGCCAAAGCACCTTTCCTGTTACAAGGTTTTGAGTCAAGACCGGGAGAGCATATATGGCAGGGAGAGCACGTGGGTAAATGGATACATGCTGCCACATTAGCCTGCGAGAGCACAAAAAATACAAAATTAAAAAACCAGCTTACTTCAACTGTTCAAAGACTACTGGCTACCCAGCTTAAAAATGGATATATGGGTACTTACGTCCCTGATATGCAGTTCTTCAATGTTCCCGGTGATACTAAAAGCTGGGATGTATGGACACACCGTTATAATCTCTATGGCTTGCTGGTTTACGATCAGTATTATCCTGATGAAAAAGTATTGGCTGCTTGCAAAAAGATGGGAGATCTGCTTATATCAACTTTTGGCGAGGGTAAAGCAGACATTACAAAAAATGGAACCCGCCATGGTATGTCCACTTCTACATTATTAGAATCTATGGTGATGCTATATCAGCGTACCAAAGAAAAGAAATATCTTGACTTTGCAGAATACATAGTGGCTGCCAGTGAAAAAAATCCAGACCTGCATCTTATGGGCGCTATGCTGGCAGATGAAAGTGTATCAAAACCAGGAGATGGCAAAGCTTATCAGTTGATGGCTAATCTCCTTGGATATTACCGCCTTTATCAATGTACCGGAAATAAACGGTATCTGCAAACCGTAATGAACGGATGGAACCAGATTAGGAATCAGCATGTATTGGTAACCGGTGGCCCTTGGACCCGTAAAGCATCTTACAATGCCAATAAAGAATGTTTCGCGCACACTGATGTTTTTAATCCCTACGAAATTGTGGTGGAGAATTGTTGCACCGTAACATGGATACAGCTAAATCTACTGATGTTTGAACATACAGGTCGCGCAGAATTCTTTTCAGAAGCGGAGACTACTTTATACAATCAATTGCTGGGCGGACAATACACAGATGGTATCGATTGGTGCTATTATACGAAACCCAATGAAATTGCACCTCCATACGAATCAGTAATACATTGCTGTGCATCCAGCGGCCCGCGTGCTTTGGAACTGTTCGATCGCTATTTGGCTGGAACAACAGGAGGGCAGCTATCTATTAATTCATTATCTCCATCTACGATTTCTTTACCCGCATCACTGGGAGGAGGTAAGCTGATATTAAAAGGAACTTATCCCACCGGTACTACCACAAATATTACGCTGAATATAGATCAGTCAAAAACCTTTCCTGTTGCGTTTCGCATTCCGGCTAACAGTACATTAAAAAGTGTAAGGAATAATGGTAAAGCTATTAAGGCGGCGCTTAATGAAAAGGGATATTATGTAATAAAAGGAACTTGGAAAAAAGGTGATGTTATTAAGATTGATCTGAATTTTGAGTTGAATGTGGTGCTTCAGGAAGGTGAAAAAGGAAGTAAATGGGTGGCTTTCTCTTACGGCCCGTTTGCACTGGCCCAGCAAATAAGTGAAATACCTTCGGAAGAACCTTTTGTAGGCTTGGAACCAGACGACACGCGTCTAAAGGAAATATTGCAAAGGCTTAAACCTAATACTGCTCAAAAAGGTATTTCCTTCACAATAAATAATAGCGCTGTTTCGCTGATCCCTTATTACCAGGCAGGTACCAGAACTTCCGGACCCCGTACTTATTTCCAGATAGGAACGCCTTGATATCATTCATATAAAAAATCTTAAATAATAAATTAATAATCATGATCCGATATTTATTTTATTTATCACTGTTCTGTTCTTTTATTGCTGTTAAATCTACAGCACAGAAGAAAGCTGCACCATCTTCTTATAACTCTGTTAAGCTTACTACTGATGCCTTAAAAGATAAGATAAAAGGTGGGTGGGCAGGTCAAACCATTGGTGTTACTTACGGAGGGCCAACCGAGTTTAAATATAATGGTACCTTTATACAGGACTATCAGCCAATTGTGTGGTACGATGGTTATCTGAAAAAAACAATGACAGAAATCCCCGGTCTTTATGACGATATATACATGGACCTCACGTTTGTTGATATTCTGGAAAGAGTAGGATTAGATGCCCCTGTTGATTCTTTTGCACAGGCATTTGCACATGCCGAATATAAGCTGTGGCATGCGAACCAGGCGGCTCGATACAATATTCTCAATGGAATAAGGCCACCGGAGTCAGGCCACTGGCTTAATAATCCTCATGCCGATGATATAGACTACCAGATAGAAGCTGATTTTGCGGGGCTGATGACACCAGGCATGCCCAATGCTGCTTCTGTCATCAGTGATAAGATTGGTCACATTATGAATTATGGAGATGGATGGTATGGCGGCGTGTTTGTCGGTGCTATGTATTCTCTTGCATTTATATCTGATGATATCAATTTTGTTATTACGGAAGCATTGAAAACAATTCCTGTCCAAAGTAATTTTTATAAATGCATGCAGGATGTGATTAGCTGGCATAAAAAGTATCCCAGCGATTGGAAGCAAGCCTGGTTTGAGTTGCAAAAAAAATGGAGCGATGATATCGGTTGCCCGGATGGCGTTTTCGCGGCATTTAATATTGATGCTACGATCAACTCGGCTTATGTACTATTGGGGTTGCTCTATGGAAAAGGCGATTTTGGGAAAAGCATGGAAATCGCAACCCGTGCCGGACAAGACTCTGACTGTAACCCGGCCACGGTTGGAGGTATTCTTGGCACTATGTTAGGATATAACGGGATACCCAAACAATGGAAGTTGGGGCTTTCAGAAGTTGAAGATATGGACTTCCAATACACAACCATGTCCTTGAACAAAGTTTACGAAATAGGCTACAAACATGCGCTGGAAATGATAAAAAGAAACGGGGGAACTGTAGCGCAAAATAAAGTTGTAATAAAAGCGCAAAAGCCCGTTCCTGTTCGTTTTGAAAAAAGTTTTGTTGGTATGTATCCAGTAGCGCAGCATCTTTTAAATGAAAACATAAAAGGTGAATATACGTTTGAATTTGAAGGAACAGGCTTTGCTATGCGTGGCAAGGCCGTCAAAAATAATAATAATCTCCCAGACAAAGTTTTGGAAGCCACTGTTTTCTTGGACGATAAAGAAATCGGTCATTATAAATTTCCCACTAACTTTACAACACGCAAGTTAGAAATTGCTTTTAAATATAAGTTGCCATATATGAAACATAGATTGAAAATAGTTCCAAAAAATATTCCAGTAGGGTATGAATTGAAAGCAACAGACTGTATTATATATACAGATAAAGTACCTGAAAGACACTGAAATTATAATAATTAATGTAATTAATATAGTCATGATAATACGAACATTTCTTTTATCTCTCACATGCTTTACGACGATATATGGTAATACGCAGAATAAACCATTTCGGCTTGTATTGTTGCCCGATACGCAGAACTACTCTCAGAAATTTCCCTGGATATTCAGGATGCAAACCGCATGGACTGCAGCAAAGTGCGACAGTATTAACTTTGTGATACAACTTGGAGACATAACTAATAGTAATGTAGACAGTCAATGGCATGTGGCTGCAAGGGCTTTTAGTTTGCTCGATAGCAAAGTGCCTTATGCATTCGTAATGGGTAATCATGATATAGGAACGAAAGGTAAGTCTGATATAAGGAATACAGATCTTTTCAACCAATACCTGCCTTATTCAAAGTATAGCAAAGTTCCTTATTTCGGCGGAGCTTATGAAAAAGGAAAGATGGACAATGTCTGGTACACGTTCAGCGTTGGTAAGCAAAAATGGCTGATATTATGCTTGGAATTCGGACCTAGAAATAAAATTCTTGATTGGAGCGCGTCAGTTATTGATAACCATCCTTCGCATAAGATTATCATCGTTACACACGCTTACATGTATTCGGATGATCAAAGAATGGGAGCAGAAACAACTCACAAATGGCTACCGCAAGCCTATGGTCTTGGTAAGGATACCGGAGAGAATGCAGTAAATAATGGAGAACAAATGTGGGAAAAATTGGTAAGTCGTTATTCTAATATTGTTTTTGTATTCAGTGGGCATGTGCTTAATGATGGCACTGGCCTGTTGGTTAGCAAGGGCATTCATGGCAACAAAGTATATCAAATGTTATCCAACTATCAAAGTGGAGTTCAAGGATCTGAAATGGGGGGCAGCGGCTATCTTCGTATCCTAGATATTGATCCCAAGTCAAAATCAGTAAAAGTGCAGACCTATTCACCATATCTAGATACTTATAAAAATGAACCAGACCAAGATTTTGTTTTAACAGACGTAATATATTAAATTGCAGCGATACTAGGAAATTGAAATATAGTGCGGATATGGAGGTGTTTATGATTGAAAGGGAATATTAAGAAATTTCTCACCAGTCCCTGTTCGTGTAAAGAGAAGATAATTATGGTTTGGGTGAAGAGTGGCAAAGAAAGGGAAGATTGGGTTGATTTTTAGATAGAATTTATATGCGAGAACTTTTTTATTCCCTAATTAAATCAATAGCAACATCTATTTTTTGTTGAATTATTGGCCCTTCGAAGCCTAAAAACTTAAATCTGATAATTCCACTCTTATCTATTATGAAAGTTACCGGAATAATATTAAATTTAAGTTTATCACCTAATGTTCTATCATTATTAAAATAAACAGGGAAGCCATATTTATCATTACCATACCATGAACGAGCGTCTTCAATTGTATTTTGTGAACCACTATTAATTATCATAAACTGAACATCTTTTTCATTTTTATATTTCTGCCACACTTTATGAATATAGGGCATTTCTTTCATACAAGGCACACACCATGTAGCCCAAAAGTTCATAATAATAACCTTATTTTTACCAAAATCTGTAGTAAGATTTTTGCCATCCAAGCTCTGGAATAGATTATAGGTTATAGGGAGTTGTGTTGAGATTAATTCTTTATTGAGTTTTAATTTAAGATTTTGCTTAATTGTTGCCATAATATTATTTTCTTCACTAAGCCAACCTTTGGTGTTCCCGGGATTAAGTTTTAAATAAGCCAATCTGGCATCAGGCATCATTTCATCAGCCTTTTCTGGGGCTTCAATTATAGCTTTTCTTTTAATCTCATACGCTTTTTTAAACTGATGATATTTATAATAAATCGAAAATAAGAGATTAGCAGCCTCAAGAGACCAGCCCTCTTTCCTTGATTGGTCTGCATAAAGAAGAGAAGTTGTCTTGTCGCCCTGTTTCATTTTAATGGCAGACATCAACGCTTTTGTTATAGCCTTAGCTTGAATTTCTGTTTCTTTCTTTTTTGCTTCTGTAGCATAGGATGGGATATAACTTGTTTCAGGGAAATAGCGTATAATACCTGTAGGGAAGGTATTTGACAATCTAAATGCTTCCGATGCCATTTTAAAAGCAGTATTGAGTAAAATCCCATTTGAATAAAGTGTGGTCGCCCAGTTTTTTAAATTGATCGCATAATAAGGGGAGTTATCATTTCTAATTTTATTGAGATGCCTTAATGCTTTTGAAGAATTTTTTTCATTTGCATAAATATTGAAAAGGGATAAATGGGCGCTTTGAAAAAAATTTTCATTAAATTGATTTTCATCGAGTAGGATTTTTTCTAAAGAAGAAATTATTTGAATAGTATCAGGCAATCGTGTAATCGAATCTATTGTATATTCATAACCAGCTTGAGTTTTGGGATAGTGTTCTCGTACAACTGCACGAATTGAGTCAACTCTTGATTTGTCACCAATCATTAAATACCCCATAGTTGTTTGATTAATATTACCTCCGAATCCAGGATTTTTATAAAAATTATCCGCTATAATTTTTCTTGCACTATTAATTATAGAGTCTTTTTTTGAAATGTTAACTTCTTTATTATAATAGTACATTGATAAAGCAAGACGTGCTTCATAGGAAGAGTCGGGATGTAATAGAATTTCTCTTTTATAATAAACAGCTTGTGAATCAGCCAAATCTGGGCGCTTCCCAAACTGTGTTTTGAGGCTATAGCCATAATTAAGAATTGCACGAGGCACTGGCTTTTTATTGATATAAGGGTAAAAAACGAAATGGTGATTGCTATCAGGTTGATCTATAGTGGTTCCAGAACGGAGGTAAAATGATGCGAATAAGAAATAGCGAGGAATTAAAAAAGAAACTACCCATTTTTCTCCAACCTTTCTCATAGGAATGATAGAAGGCATTTCGTATAAATTACTATAGGTAAACACTAGGTCTATACTAGAAACGGAATCAGGTATTGATGCGTTTTTACCTTTAGGGTTATAGGTAATAGTAATTTCTTTGTTTCGTTCAGGATATTGAGGATAAATTAAGAGTTTATCCTGAGCGATTATATTAATATTCATGCAGAAAAAACAAAATAAAAAAAAGATAGTATTATTTTTTTGCATATTAGCTACCGAATTTATGAAAAAAAATATTATGTGTGAATTAAAACCTGCCACATCAATTAAATTTTTTAATCATTGTGATTCAATTTATAAAGATGCAGGCAGGTTTAGAAAACATGAAAAAAACTAAAATAAAAAATGGTCAATTTTAATTATATCCTGGATTTTGTACCAAGGATGGGTTTGTTAAAATGGCTGATGTAGGTAGGGGATAAAGTAGATCATTCTCATCAATATTTATCCCCTTATTAGCTTTCAGAACTGTAATTGCTCTACCAGTTCTTTTTAAATCAAACCATCTATGCGCTGATTCAACAAATAATTCTTTCCATCGTTCATTTTCAATTACTTGTAAATATCCTTGTTTTGATAATGTTCTGTTAACTGGAGCAAGACCAGCCCTGGTTTTAATAGCATCTATGTCATCTGCTGCCAAAGAAAGTTTATCCTGTTGTGCTCTTGCTTCTGCCCTTATAAGATACATTTCTGCAAGTCGAATTACCATAGAATATTCATCAACTGTAGTTTTAGTTCGAATTTTGTATTTAAAGGGATAATAATAGGTAACTCCAGAAAGGACATATGTATTAGTCCAATTGGTTTTTCTTTTATCGCCTGATTCAAAGGCAGCTAACAGCCCGTCTGAAAGATTATAGTAGGCCCTGCCGCCAGCTGCTACCGGTACTATGCTAAACCCTTCCCATGTATTTACGCCAGCAGTAGATTTATTAATTGATTGCCATTGTAGAATTGTTTCTTTACTGTTTTTTAAAAATACAGAGTTTAGGTCTGAAAGTAAGGAGTAGTTTGAATTACTGATTAACTTAGAAGCTTCTGCTTCAGCTTTGTCATAATTTTTTAGATAAAGATACACACGAGCTAAAAGAGCTGTAGCAACAGCCTTATTTGCTCTAACACGCTCGGAGGAAGGATAGTTGTCAGAAAGTAGTGATTGAGCTGTAGTGAGATCTTCTACAATTGCTGAATAAACTTCATCTTTAGATGTCCTTGGGAGGCTAGTGTTAACTTTATAATCCGTATTTAGGATTAAGGGGACATCGCCATAGATATTAACTAAGTTAAAATAAAAAAATGCTCTTAAAAAGAGGGATTCTCCTTTAAGTTGATTTTTTATTTCTTCGGAAACATCGGTACTTGCATCGAGGCCTTCAAGAATAGCGTTTGCATGATAAATGTAATTATAAACTGGAGACCAAAATCTATCAATATAAGTATTAGAAGGGGTTAAGCTATTATCTCTAAATTCATTAAAAGCAGCAGATGATAATGAATAATAAAAATCATCTGCACTCATAGACGGCATGAAATTGAGAACATAATTAGCAAAAGAAGAATTATAGGAGTTCAGATCACTATAAAGACCAACCAAAGAAGAAGTGGCTGTCTTGTCATCTTTAAAAACAAGAGAAGACGCTAACTGGTCGGTAGGAGCAGGTACTTCCAAATACTTTTTGCAACTAGGGAGCGTAATAAATGTCGCAAGAATAATATATATATATATTGTTTTCATTGTTAAAAAATTTAAATAGAAAGATTAATACCAAATGTAATAGTTCTTAATACAGGAAGGCCTTGAGCCCTAACGGAACCGAAGGGGTTAATTGGGTAAACAAATCTCCGATCAAAGCCATTGATTTCTGGATCCAGGCCAGTGTATTTTGTTATTGTAAACAAATTTTGACCAAGGATGAAAACACTTCCATTAATTTTTGCTTTTTGTAATAAATTAGAAATATTATAAGATAGTCTAAAATTTTTTAAACGGATATAAGAAGCATCTTCCCATGCTGCATCAGAGTATCTCCAACGGCTACTGTAGGCCTGATAAGCGGGCTTAGAAGAAGTTAAAGAAGGGCGTGGAATATCAGTTTGATCGCCAGGTTGCTTCCAGTAATCAAGATAAGCTATACGTTTATTTGTCATACCTCCAAAAACTCCCACAAGTGGTCCGTAGTCATTGTTTATACCTTCTTGTTTAACAAATTGGAAGAATATTTCCAGAGAAAGATTGCGATATATAAATTCATTACCAAATCCACCGTAGAATTTTGGCAAGGTTTCACCAATGATTATATAATCTGCCGGATCAGAAATGGCACCATTTTTATCAACATCTAAAAAAGTTGCAACACCATTAGAAGGATCTACACCTGTGAAATTAAATCCTTTGATTATTCTAATTGATTTACCAATCTCGTATGCAGATGCGTCAGCTGAAGCTGCGAGATTTTCGTATGCTAAAAGTTTGTTTTTTTGAAAAGTGATATTGAAATTAGTATTCCACTTAAAATTTTTGTGATCAATATTTATAGTATTTAATTCTAACTCACAACCCGAGTTTTGAACTTCTGCCGGGGAATTCGCAGTATATTCAGTAAATCCTGACTGACCTGAAAGAGAAATACCAACCAATTGATTTCCGGAACGGTTTTGGAAATAATTAGTAGATAATAAAATACGGTCATTTAAAAAACCCAATTCAAGACCAAATTCAAGCTTTTTATTTGTTTCCCAGCCATAATTTGGATTATAAACACGCGTAGGGGTTAGGCCACTAATGCCATCATAAGGAAAAGAAGCAGAGCTCCAACTATCCAAATATTGATAATCTCCAATTTGGTCATTACCTGTGATACCAAAACTGCCTCTTAGTTTACCAAAAGAAAGAAAGCTTAAATTATTCATGAAGAAAGTTTCTTTATAAAATAACCAAGCGGCACCGAAAGCCCCAAAATTACCAAATTGGTTTCCGGGACCAAATCTGGATGAGCCATCACGCCTAAATGTGGCATTTAGAATATATTTGTTTAATAACTGGTAGTTAATACGACCAAATAATGAAGCATAATGATAAATACTAGCAGAAGAAGTTCGTGGTGTAATGGAACCCGCAGATAAGAGGTCTTTCATTAAAGCCTCACTTGCAAAATTAGATGCTAAAACATAGTATCCATTTCTTTTTAGTTCCTGAAAACTTGTACCGAGTAGAACATTTAAATCTCCTTTTCCTAAAACTGCGTTATATTCAAGTTGTGGTTCAATTATATAAGACTTGGAACTAGAGTTGCCAAATTGACTGGTTGCTCCCGTGAAAGTTTCAGGATTAAACCCTGCTGCAGGAAGGGTCTGTATTTGTTCCATAGTCATTTGAGTGAAACCCAAATTCAATCTGGCAATTAAATTTTTGAAAAGATTATATCTTATCACGCTATTTCCCAAGATATTATTGGTTCGTGTTTCATAAGTTCTATTAAGATAAGCTAATGGATTTTCTCCAGTACCAAAGAAATACAAACTTCCATCGGGGTTGTAAATAGGGAAATTAGGGGCATAATAAAAATATTGAGTCACATCTGTTGGTACAGTATTATTATAATCTGTAGTATAATTCATTGTGGCGCTTAACCCAAATTTTCCGTTCTTATTTTGGTGGTCAATACCTAATAATGTTCCACCTTTTTTATAATATGTGTTACCCTTTAAAACAGTTTCTTCCTTTCGATAGGTGCCACTAACCAAATATCTTGTCTGCTCATTGCCTCCACGTACAGAAACCTGAGCCTCTGTAAGTTTTGCCGTTTTCCCAGTAAGTAACTCTTGCCAATTTGTGTATTTGTTTTGATCCCATTCAAGTAAGTCCGGTGCGTTGGCGTTAGTAGCTGTGACACTATCCATTCTAAAAGCATCTTTTCTCATTTGGATGTATTGCTCAGTATTGAGCATCTTCATCATGTGAGAAACTTTATTAAATCCAGTATATAAATTTACATCAACTTTGGTGGTACCTGCGCTACCTTTTTTTGTTTTGATAAGGATAACTCCGTTAGCTCCTCTAGAACCATATATAGCAGTTGCATCTGCATCTTTTAATACATCAATTCTATCAATGTCAGAAGGGTTAATGCTACTTAATGGGCTCTGATCACCATTCGCTCCTGAAAATTGATTTAGTGGAACGCTGTTAAATGGTACACCATCAATAATATAAAGAGGTTCATTACCTTGCTTCATTGAATTTTCCCCTCTTATTCTTACTTGAAAATTTGATCCAGGCATTCCGTTATTTGCTGTTATCATTAATCCTGAGACACGACCTTGAAGAGCTGCAACAGGGTTCCCAACAGGTTGGGCGGATATTGCTTTAGCAGTAATACTACCAACATTACCAGTATTCAATCGTTTGGATGTAGTACCATAAGCTATAACAACTGTTTCATCTAATAAATTATCTGCGGGATCAAGTACAATATTAATAGTTTCAGCAATAGAATTAATAGTAACCATTTTAGTTTTGTAACCTACAAAACTAACTTCTAAAACCGTACCAGCACCCGGAATTTTGAGAGAAAAGGAACCTGACCCATCAGTTAAAGCACCAATATTGTTTTGATTGGTTACTCTTACACTAGCACCTATTAATGGGATGCCATCTGAATTAGTAACACTTCCCTTAATTATTACATCAGCAATCTTAGCATTAGATTCTAATATAACCAACAGACTATTATTTATTTTTTTAAAATAATAATTTGTTCCTTTTAGTAGCTCCTCTAATACGTAATCTATAGTAGCATATTTGGCACTTAAATCAACTTTGATATTATTCAATGACAAGTTTTCATTATATACAAATCGATAATTATAAGATGATTGAATATCTTCTAATATTTTTGAAATTGACTTTTGCTTAACTTCCATAGAAATCCTTTTTTGCGAGGAAGCGTTAAAAGCCATTGACTGAAATGAGAAAAATAAGATAAGAATAATAGTAATTTTCATACATAAAAGTGATTTAAAAGAAAGGGAAGGTAAAATAAACCTTGTAGTGGCAATGCTTCTTTTCTTCATATTTGATAGTTTAAAAGTTTAATAAATTAAAACCGAGTCTTTATATATTTTATAATTGAATCCTGCTGACAATTGAAGCGAACGCAATACATCATCTAAAGAATCATTATCAAATGTGCCTGTGACTTTTGTAATTGGTTTATTTTGAAAGGATGTTATTATCTGAATGTTATACCATCTCTCCAAAACTGGAATAATTTCGTCCAAACTCTCGTTTTTGAAGATAAGTTTATCACTTACCCATGCTGTTTCTAAGTTATCCTCACCATTTTGAAATAGACTTACTGAATAGGTAATTTTATTTTTAATTTTTTGTTCTTGTTTTTGCACGGATGGAGGAGTTTCTTTCCTTACTGTTAATTTGTCATTTGGTTCTAAAATAATCCGATCTTTAGATTTATTGTTTAAAGTAACTTGTATTGAACCGTGAATAAGAGAGGTATATGAAACATTGTCTTCTTCATAAGCTTTTACATTAAAACCAGTACCTAAAACCCTTATATCCATTAATTTGGTATGGACAATAAATGGGAGATTGGTGTTTTTAACCACTTCAAAATATGCTTCACCGTTTAAAAATATTTCTCGTGATTTATTTCCAAAATCATTGCCATACTTAAGTTTTGTATCTGAATTAATCCAGACGTTTGATCCGTCAGGAAGTGTGATATTTGTGCGGGAGGCCTTTTTTGTAATAACTAGATTGGGTGAGTTTTCTGAAGATTTACGATAGAAAAAAAGATAAAAAGATAAAGTTGATACTAAAAATAATAGAGATGCCGCTATAATAAAAGTATAGGTAAGTGTTCTATTTCTTTTCTTTTCAGAGATAACTACTTTTGAATGATACTGTTCTGAATTACTAATTTTCTTATTGATATTCTCAATATGTTCTAAAATATTTAGAGATTTATCAGGAACCGCAATATTTACTTCTGTTTCTAAAATATGAGTAATAAGAACAATTAATCGTTGTCTATAAATATCGTTGTCTGCCATTTCCTGTAATTCTTTATGTTCAGGAAGGGTTAAAGACTTAGATAGTTTCTTTACTAATAATTCTAGAAATCGTTGATTATTCATTTAATTGCCTTCATAATGATAAAGACAAAAAATACTAACTAGATTACTTAGTGAATTATAAATTTTTTTTTGTTTTGATGGAATCATTAGGTGAAAGGTATTCAGGGAACAACTTAAAAAGTATTTGAGAAAGTGAACGAATAGCATAAGTAAGATGAGCATTTACAGTACGGTGGGAAATATTTAAAAGGCTAGCTACTTCCTTGTATTTCATTTTATCTTCTTTGATAAGCCTGAAAATTAGTCTAGCTTTAGGTGGAATTTTGTTAATTTCATTTTCAATAAGTTGCAAATTTTCTTCAGAAATCAGATCGGTTTCAGGATTTAGAAATGAAATTGGAAAGGAGTCTTGAATTTGATCAAGAGTATTTATCTTTTGTTGTATGCTGTATGATTTACTGTTGATATGATTTAAACTATTATGCTTTACTGAAATGTATAAATAGCTTGAAATGTTTTGAATGGAAGGTAGTATTTGCCTTTTTTGCCAAATATGTACGAAAACGTCTTCTACTATTTCCTCTGAAGCCTGAATATCTTTTGTAATCGAGAAAGAAAATGATAAAAGAGGAGGAAAATAATGTTTAACAAATTCCTCGAAAGCTCTTTGGTCAGAATTTTCCGAAATTAGGCCAATTAGTAAATTTATTTTGTCTGTTGATCTCATTTATATCAAAAATAAAATTAAGTATTATTCTGTATAAAAGAACATTATCTTTTAGACAATAAATTGATTTTTGGTAATTAAAATGTGATGCGAATAAGTAATTGGAATTCTGGGGTCTGTTTTTTATTTTATATTATCATCAATTAGAGTTTAAGCAATCATTTTTTAATACTACAAAAATTAAAAATATTGGAGGCGTTTCTTGCTGAATTTTTGTGATTGAGCGATTTTGTTCACATATTTTTCCATTTTATTTACTATTTATTTATCTTTGGTTTACTATTGATTTACGATAGTTTACTGTCAGTTACTATTGCTGAGTTGATACAAAATGATACAGAAAATTTTATTTTTTCACTAAATGATACAAAGTAACTAGTTGATAATTAATAAGATATAATAGCGAGGGAGAATCTAGTCTTCGAACTCTACTTCCCCGAGGAAATCAAATCGGCAGGCAAAGAAATCTTAAAGCATTTGGGAGATTTAAAGCCCATCACAGATGATATGAGCGAAGAAAAGAAACTGGCTATCATCCAAAGTGAGTTTGAGCGTTTGTACGATCCCAACCATCCGGTTCGCCTTGCCATAGAAACCTTAGATAGTGTGGAAGAAGTGAGGATTATAAAAGAGGCTTTGAAATGAGTGATGGGTGATAAATGATGAATTATGAGTTAGAGCGCTGATGACGCAGATATGGCAGATTATCGCAGGTAGAATTAGTGCAAATCAGCACCACCAAAACGACCGACAAACTTACGGACGAAAAAGAACAACGAACCGGTAACAGGCGTTTGGCTCAGGGCAGGTGAAGTGGTTAATTGAACATTCTACCTTGCATCAACTTTTGTTGTGTATTGCCATTTTTGAGCTCCGAAATCCACTTCACGGCAAAGCCACCAGACGTTAGCAAAACTATTTTTGTTCTCTTTTTATCCTACACCTATGCCAAGGCGCAATGGGTGGCCGGGAATCGGACCAGAGGACGATTTTATTTTTTCGGGCTTCCAGCTCCAGTTTCTGCTATGCGGGGTTTTTATCGAAATAGATATAATGCCAGGCTAAACCGGCTTTAAGGTGCAGAAAAAAAGAAATGGAGTAAACAGGATGGGGTTCATGGGGTAAAGTGCCTCACCCCTGGCCCCTCTCCGGGGGAGAGGGGAAAGAAATTTTTGATGCATCCGTAAAGGTTAAAGTTTTATTTTTGAGTGATTATTAACACGAAGAGCCGTACTAAGGGAGACTTTCATGTACGGTTCCGTGGAAATGCAGGGGTGAAATTCCCCTGTATAACCTGATTGGCGGTCAGGCAAAAACAACCCTATATCAAGACCATAGCCACAGAAAAATTTTAAAATTTAATTTTATATTCTAATTATTTGGATAAAATATGGATACGATATAGATATTTCATATCTTTGTGCAGTCCTTTTTATGGATAAAATACGGATAAGATATGGATAAATTCATTCAGAAACTTAATTTTGACTTTATAACCAACCAAAGAGTATTGCAACTCATTGGCTACATTGACGGCTTCAAAGGCAAATGGAATATTGCCGAAAAGCAGGAAAATCGCTATTTGAAAGAATTGCGAAAAATTGCCACTATTGAAAGTATCGGCTCATCTACAAGAATTGAAGGTGCAACGCTTACAGACCAAGAAGTAAAGGAACTTTTGAAAGACGTTAAAATCACAACACTAAAAACCCGTGATGAACAGGAAGTCATTGGGTATTATGAAGTTTTAGAATTGATTTACGACAATTATTCCGACATCAAACTTTCGGAAAGCTACATCAAACAACTACATCAAATGTTGCTGAAATACAGCAATAAAGATGAACGACACAGAGGAACTTACAAATTTCTTTCTAACAAAGTTGTGGCAACTTATCCAACAGGCGAACAACGGACTATTTTTGCCACTACCGAACCTGCTTTGGTAGCAACAGAAATGCAGGAGTTGGTTGAATGGACAAATGAACAATTAGAGCAAATGACTATTCATCAACTTGTTGTAATCGGTAGTTTTATCTATGATTTTTTGAGCATACACCCATTTCAAGACGGAAACGGCAGACTTTCGAGATTGCTTACAACGCTTTGTTTGTTGCAAAGTGATTATTCGTTTATTCAATATATTTCGTTTGAAAAGCATATCGAACAAAATAAAAAAGCCTATTACGAGGCATTAATGAACGGACAGAAAAATCGGGGAACGGAAAACGAACGTATAAACTTGTGGTTGATTTTTTTCTTAGAAAGTTTGAAAACACTTACAGAAAAATTGGATCAGAAATATGACGTTTTCAAATCCAAAGGTGGTTATCTAAACGACAGACAAAAACAAATCAAAGATTTTATTTCCAATAATCAACCAATAAAAGTAGGTGATTTGGCAATGCAATTTCCCGAAATTAGATTAAGCACTTTGAAGAAAGATTTGCAATACTTACGAGATGAGCAAGTGCTGACAATGATTGGAAAAGGAAAAGGAAGTGTATATGTATTGACTAAAAAAGAGTAACCTAAACACTGCCCGAACCGCTAACATTAAGCGGATTGAAATAGCTCCCAATAATCGAGCTTTAAAATAAACTAAGAAAGCTCCTATTTTAAACGACCAGGGCTTTCCCTCTATATATCGGGGCGGGTTCCTTCGGCAAGCTCAGGAACCTATTTAGCGGCACTCACTTATTTTTTTACTCTTGGCGAGCCTCGGTTGCGCAGTTCCTTAATATCTACTAAAGTGCCATTATGATAAATCATGGTAACTGTTATATGAAGTTTACTTTATGTGTTCTACTGCATCTGCATTAAGGGATTTTCCCGAAATTTCATTACCTTTCACTTTTATTATATATTTGATGAAAAGAAAAGAGGATAAACTCTGACGGAGAAAAGAATCACCGAAGGTGTTGCTTGAACATTGCATTGGCAATAGGCGTGCTGGACAATGGAACAATCGGCAGTGGTAATTCTATTGTGCAGCGGTTAGAACTGATGAATAAAACCCAACTTCAGTACTTACTATTTATCTTTATCAAAAAGTCAGACAGCAGTTCTATCAGACCGATTTCAAATTCCCAACCATCGGCAATACCTGTTCGTTGTGCGACATGCACCATTCTTCCCGATCGAAAATAAATTCTCGTGCTAACGGAAAAATAAAATCGACTGATTATAAATGAATTAAAAAGAGTTAGTCAGAATTTAAAAAAAATAGATAAGAATATCAAGTAATCAAAATCATACTTACCTTTGACGTTAGTAACGTTAAAAGTATGATTCTATCTTTTGGAAATAAAGAAACCGAAAAAATTTGGAACGGTATTGTTTCCAAAAAGCTTCCTCGAGAAATTCAGGAAGTTGCAAGACGAAAATTGAGAATGATTAACAACTCGATTGATATTAATGACTTAAGAATTCCTCCGGCTAATCGACTTGAAAAATTAAAAGGAGATTTAGGCGAATTTTACAGTATTAGAATCAATAGCCAATGGAGGATTGTTTTCAGATGGGAAAATGGAAATGCTTTTAAAGTTGAAATTTTAGATTATCATTAAATGCAGAAAATATGGAAAAGTTGAGAAATATCACACCAGGAGAAGTATTATTAGAGGAATTTTTAGTTCCACTTGAAATTTCGCAGTATAGACTTTCAAAAGACCTGGAGATTCCCCAAACGAGAATTTCAGAAATCATTAAAGGAAATAGAAGGATTTCAGCAGATACCGCTGTTCGATTAAGTGCATATTTTGGAAATTCTGCAAAATTTTGGCTTGGACTTCAAGATGATTATGATATTGAGAATGAATTAAAAGAAAAATCGAATGAAGTAAAAAGAATCAACCGAATCCGAAAAGAAAAAGAAAATAACGTTGCCTAAGCATTAAGCTGATTGAAAAAAGCCCCCAATAATCTAGCTTTAAAATAAACAAACTTTTGAATTGTTAACTCTAAGATCTTCTGGCCGAATTTTGGGGAAGCCTACACCAACAACTAAGGCTTCGTTAGGTGCGCAGTGCCAACAATGAAGCGCATGTTGATAGTTTCAGCCTTTATGGATATCTTGTTGCATTACAGCTAATCTAAGAAAACTGCTTAAGCCTTCTTTTTGGCCGGAGCCTTTTTTTTGGCTGCCGCTTTTTTTGCAGGTTTTTTAAATGCATCAGGCAGTTCAATCTCAATCATTTTCTTAACTTCATCTAAGGCAATGCCGGAAAGTTCCTCAGCAGTGTATTTCTCGCCACTTTCTTTTCGACCCATTTTTACCATTTTTTTGCCAAAGCGGATATAGGGTCCCCAGCGCCCGTTTTCGATTGAAATTTTTTCATCAGGCCATTGTTGAATATAGCGGTTGGCTTCTTTGTCAATTTTTGCAAGGATCAGTTCCTCAATTTCAGCTTGCGAGAGATTGTCAAAATTATATCGTTTCGGTACATTTATAAACATCTCATTCCACTTGATAAAAGGGCCAAAACGTCCTTTGCCTTTGGTTACGGGCTTGCCTTCATAATTCCCGATTGGCGCTTCTGCTTTTTGTTTTTCTTCAATTAATTTTATTGCTTTTGTCAAATCAACCGTTAACGGGTCCTGACCTTTGGGCAAAGAAACAAAACTTTCGCCCCATTTGATATATGGTCCGAAGCGTCCGGCATTAACCGAAACTTCCTTGCCTTCATAATCACCCAAAGTAACCGGAAGTTTAAACAGTTCCAATGCTTCTTCCAAGGTGATGGTCTCAATGCTCTGGCCTTTTTGCAAAGAAGCAAATCGTGGCGTGTCATCTTCATCTGCACCACCGATTTGAACCATCGGGCCAAAGCGTCCCATTCGAGCATACACAGGTTTGCCGGTGCCCGGTTCGGTGCCTAATTCCTTTTCGCCTTTAATGCGCTCTGCATTTTCAATTGTTTTTTCTACATCGGTTTTAAAGGGATTGTAAAACCCGTCAATCATGTCGTTCCATAGGATTTTGCCTTCGGCCACCTCATCAAACTCATTTTCGATGCGGGCAGTGAAGCCATAATCCATGATATCTTCAAAATTCTGTTTTAAGAAATCGGTAACAACCAGTCCCAAATCGGTGGGAAACATTTTGGCTTTTTCTGCGCCAAAAATCTCCTTTTCTTTTGTTTTGGAAATTTTATCATCCTTTAAAACCAACACTCTGAATATTCTTGAGGTTCCTTCCTTATCGCGCTTTTCTACATATCCTCTCTTTTGTATGGTAGAAATGGTAGGTGCATAGGTAGAAGGACGGCCAATGCCGAGTTCTTCTAATTTTTTTACTAATGAGGCTTCACTGTATCGGGGAGAAGGTTTTGTAAAACGTTCAGTAGCAGCCATTTGCACAAGAGGTAATTGCTGTTTGATTTGCAATGGCGGCAACATGCCTTCCTGTTGTTCGTCTTCATTAATATCTTCTTCATCTCTGTCCTCGCGATACACTTTCAGGAATCCTTCAAATTTTATAACCTCACCGGTGGCAGTCAGTTCTTCTTTATTGGTAGAAATTTCAATTTTTGCAATCGTTCTTTCTAATTGTGCATCAGCCATCTGACATGCCATTGTACGTTTCCAGATCAATTCGTACAACCTCTTCCAGTCATTGTTTTCCACAGTAGTATTACTCATGTAGGTAGGCCTGATGGCTTCGTGCGCCTCCTGAGCGCTCTGGCTTTTGGTTTTATACCGTCTAAACTGATGATATTCTTCGCCATACATCTCCTTAACCCGGTTTGAAATATCCGCCAATGCTGTATTGCTCAGGTTTACACTGTCTGTACGCATGTAAGTTATCAACCCGTTTTCGTAAAGTTGCTGGGCTACAAGCATGGTTTTGCTCACGCTGTATCCTAATTTGCGACTGGCTTCCTGCTGAAGTGTAGAAGTGGTAAAAGGCGGTGCAGGTGATCTTTTGCCCGGCTTCACCTGAATATCCTTTACAACATAATCAGCACCGATACAAGTATTTAGGAAAGATGCTGCATCAGCTTCTTCGTCATATTTTTTGCCTTCAGCTTTAAAATTTACTGACTTGCCACTCACATCAGCCGCGGTAAAAACAGCTTCAATCTTAAAACTGCTCTGCGGTTCAAAAGCATTGATTTCTCTTTCTCTTTCAGAAATAAGGCGTACGGCCACGCTTTGTACCCTTCCGGCGCTTAGGTTATTTTTTACACTTATTTTTCGCCAGAGTACGGGGCTCAACTCAAAACCAACGATTCTGTCTAACACCCTGCGTGCTTGTTGCGCCTTCACCAAATTCATGTCTAATAGACGGGGATTTTCCACTGCTTCTTTAATAGCGGGCTTAGTAATTTCGTGAAAAACAATTCTTTTGGTTTTATTTGGGTCGAGGCCCAATACTTCGCACAGGTGCCAACTGATGGCTTCTCCTTCGCGGTCCTCATCCGTAGCCAGCCATACTTCCTCACTTTTTTGGGCTAATGTTTTTAATTCTTTAACTACTTTTTCTTTTCCTTCAGAAACGACATAGCGTGGTTCAAAGTTGTTTTCAATATCAATACCCATACCTGCTTTTTCGAGGTCGCGGATATGTCCAAAGCAACTTTTTACCTGAAAATCTTTACCCAAAAATTTTTCAATTGTTTTTGCTTTTGCAGGACTCTCTACTATTAATAAGTTTTTTGCCATTGGATATAAACAAATCTGTTTCTGTTAAAAAATTTGGGCAAGATTAACATATTTTTTCATAAATTGAAATAATTTTATAAAATTTGAGTGAAATTCAGTATTGATTATTTTAAAATGAAACGCCCAAATTCAATATTTTTGTAATCCGTTTCCAAGCCACATAATTCGTTCTTTTTTATTATTTTTTTTAATATACTGTATTTTTTAAAGATTAAAGCTGAGTTGCTGTTAAGGTAGATTTTGCGGTATAACAAACCATGACTATATTTAAAACTTAAATACGAATCAATAATTGATAATGACAAGAAAAACGGGTATTTATCTTTTGTCGGCTTTCATTTTGCTGTCATCTTTTATCTTGAGTAGCGAATTGGTTTTTCATCTGGGTAAAAATGAATGTAAACTAATAATTTCAGGAAATGATAGCGCTTCATTGGTTTTTGTTTCACTCCATGAGAATGAAAATACCGCTATTGATGCCTTTGTATTGGCCGATTCGGGTTTTTCGAATTATACACTGATACAACTGAAGCAAAATGGCGAACGGTTAGTGAAATATAAAATTAGGGGGAAAGATTACTCTTTTGATCCTAACAGAATTTTTACTGAGATGGGCATTAAGAATACGCTGAAAAATTACAATGAAAAGTATCCGAAGCGGCTTGAGAAAGATCTAAAATTATTTTCGGACAGTTTGCTTCAAATTTTTAGGCGAAAAGTTCAAAATGGTTATATAGTTGCCCTTCACAACAATACGGATAGCAGTTATTCCATCCTGAGTTATCTAAACTCTAAAGATGCCGAAGATGTTTACATCAATGAGAATGAAGATATTGACGATTTCTTTTTTGTAACCGCCCGAAGTGAATTTGAGTATTTTAAGTCTATGGGCCGAAATGTGGCGCTTCAGAGTGAGGGAGTAGAAGACGATGGCTCTCTTTCGGTTTATTGCCAGAAAAACGGAATACCATATATTAATATAGAAGCACAACACGGACATTTGCAGAAACAAGCTGAAATGATAAATGAGGTTTATGCTTTTTTGCAATCAATTAGGCTCAATATAAATATTGAAAAATCGGATTGATTATCTTTACCAAATGCAACAAATCGGAAAATATTTATTAATTGCAGGGGGCATTCTGTTGGTTATAGGCGCTGTGTTTCTGCTCTTTGGCAACCGTTTGAACTTTCTGGGCCGGCTTCCCGGTGACATTCGTGTCGAAAGAGAAAATTTCAGGTTTTATTTTCCAATAACAACACTTATTGTTATCAGCCTGATTATCAACCTGATTATTTGGCTTGTTAAAAGATTATTTTAAATGAAGTTACCCTTTATTTTTGCAGCATGATAGAGATACAAGAAGAAACGCCTGTAAGTTTGACGCCTGAAGCTATAAAGGAAATAAAAAGGCTGATGAATGAGCCCGGATTTACTCCCAATCAATATTTACGAATTGGCGTAAAGGGTGGCGGCTGTTCGGGCATGTCTTATATTTTGGGCTTTGAAAATAAGGAAGAAGCCGATAAATTATTTGAAATTGGAGGAATCCCCTGCATAATCAATAAAGCGCATGAGCTATATCTGGCAGGGATGCAGATAGACTGGAGTGATGGCTTGAATAATCGTGGGTTTACATTCTCTAATCCCAATGCCTCCAGTACCTGTGGTTGCGGAACCAGTTTTGCTGTTTAAAAAAATTGTATGATGAATAGGATTCATTATTCGAAATGCCCCGTTTGTGGAACAGGGGAGTTTCAGGATGTTTTTGAGGTGAAAGATTATACGGTAAGCAATGAGTATTTTAAAATTCAGGAATGTAAAAACTGTTCACTCCGTATTACTCAGGATGTGCCTGATCAGGAAAGTATAGGCGCTTACTATAAATCTGAAGATTATGTATCCCATTCAAATACAGGGAAAGGATTCATTAATCGGTTGTACCAAAAAGTTCGCAAAAGAACTTTAGTGCAAAAAGCTGAAATAGCTGAAAAATTCGCTGCCTTAAAGCAGGGTAGTCTGTTAGATATTGGTTGTGGAATTGGCTCCTTTTTGCACACCATGCAACAGAGAGGGTGGGAGGGCACCGGTCTTGAACCGGATAGTGATGCCAGAGGAATGGCCAAAAAACTGTACGGATTAGAAGTATTGCCATCAGAAAACCTTTATCTGCTTCCACAAAAAGATTTTGATGCCATTACCGGGTGGCATGTGCTGGAGCATGTGCATGATTTAAATGGCTATATGCAGAGGTTGAGAGAAATCTTGAAGGATGAGGGTAAACTCTTTATTGCAGTACCCAATTACACCAGTAAAGATGCAAAAGCGTATAATGCTTTTTGGGCAGCGTATGACGTGCCCCGCCATTTGTATCATTTTTCTCCCCAAAGTATGAAAGGGCTTTTGCACTTACATTCTTTTCGATTAGTAAAAATGCTGCCGATGTGGTATGATAGTTTTTATGTGAGTATGTTGAGCAGTAAATATAAATCGGGCAAAACCAATTTTATTTCATCGGGGCTACATGGCTTTTCCTCCAACATCAATGCTTTTGGTAATGTGGAAGAATGTAGTTCAATAATCTATGTGGTGGAAAAAAATTGAAAAATGGAGCTAAGTAATTTTGAGCCCTTTTTTTTGATCTGCTTTTATAGCCACAAGAAGGAATAAAAATATTATTGTAAACACCTGCACTGCGCCGGCTGTCATTAGGAAATTGTATGAGGTTCTTGCGCTTCATAATTTTTTCGCTTTGTTAGCGCTAAGAATTAATGTTTAAAGAAATTGAAACTGCAAGGCTAAGGTTAAAAAAAGGTCGAAACCCAACACTGTATTGGATTTCGACCTTTGTGGGAGCTACTGGAGTCGAACCAGTGACCCTCTGCTTGTAAGGCAGATGCTCTAAACCAACTGAGCTAAGCTCCCTGATTGGGATTGCAAAGATAGGGGGAACTGTTTTTAAATTCAAAAAAAAATAAAAAAAATTTTTTGCATTTTGCAATATGGCACATCCATATTGTGAATTTATCAAAAACAAAGGAAAAGGGACGGTACACGAAGCCTATCATAATAATGAATATGGTTTCCCGATAGACAATGACAATGATCTTTTTGGGCGATTGGTATTGGAAATCAATCAGGCGGGTCTCAGTTGGGAAACGATTTTGAAGAAAAAAGAAAACTTTTTTAAAGCATTTAACTACTTTGATATAAAAAAAATCAGCCGTTATGATGAAAAGAAGTTTAATGAGCTGATGAATAATGCCGGAATCATCCGAAACAGGTTAAAAATTAATGCAACCATCGAAAATGCAAAAAAGATAGTGGCTTTGCAAGAGGAATTCGGGAGTTTCAAAAACTGGTTGGATGCCCATCATCCGAAAACGAAAGAAGAATGGACAAAACTTTTTAAGAAGACCTTTAAGTTTACAGGTGGTGAAATCGTTAATGAATTTCTGATGAGTACAGGCTATTTGCCCGGAAGCCACAGCGAGGACTGTCCGGTATTTAAACAGATTTTGAAACAAAAACCTAAATGGGCGGAGGTTAAAAAGTAAAGCCTGAAAAACTGTAAAAAGTTATAAAGCCCAGTCCACCACACGGTTTTCCCATTCGGTACGATAGGATGTAGATACTCTGATATAATTATCGGTATATCCCTCCATCATTCCGTTTTTGTTATGATTTTCGAACAGTACTTTCCGTTTTTGACCATTATGCAGCTGTTCAAAGTATTGCATTTTCATAAATGATAAATTGCGCAATATCTTGTTGCGGTCATGACGTATGTTTTTAGGTACCACATCTTCAATCTTCAAAGCATCTGTATTGTCCCTTTCGGAATAAGTAAATACATGCAGATAAGAAATATCGAGCCCGTGTAAGAAGTTTCTTGTTTCTATGAAATCTTCATCGGTTTCTCCGGGAAAGCCCACAATGACATCCACACCAATAGCACAATGGGGCATTATCGATTTAATTTTATTAACTCTTTCTTCGTAAAGTTCTCTCTTGTATCGCCTCCTCATAGCTCCCAGAATCTTATTGCTGCCACTTTGCAAAGGAATATGAAAATGAGGCATGAATTTTTTGCTTTGCGCCACAAATTCAATAATCTCATTGGTGAGCAGATTGGGTTCGATGGAGGAAATACGATAACGTTCAATTCCTTCTATGTTATCAAGTCTTTTTATCAGTTCAAAAAAGTTCTCTTCTCTCCCGTTGATAGGCGCTGAATGATTGCCATCGGGTCCTTTGCCAAAATCGCCGAGATTAATACCGGTCAGCACAATTTCTTTTATACCATTGGCAGCCAGGTCTTCAACATTTTTAACCACATTTTCAATACTGTCGCTACGGCTTTTGCCACGTGCTAAAGGTATTGTACAAAAAGAGCAATTGTAGTCGCATCCGTCCTGTACCTTGAGAAAGGTTCGGGTGCGGTCATGAATGGAATAAGAAACATTAAAACCGGTAACATCCTCTATATCGCAACTGCAAATTTTGGTTGAATCGCCCTTAGATATTTCGTGAATATATTTACTGATATTAAATTTTTCTGCAGCGCCTAATACGAGGTCAACCCCCGGAATCCCCGCAATTTCTTTTGGTTTGATTTGTGCGTAACACCCAATAACAACCACCAACCCCTCGGGGTTGATGCGCTGAATTCTGCGCACAATCTGGCGACACTCTTTTTCTGCACTCTCAGTAACGGCACAGGTATTGATGACATACACGTCGGCCACCTCATCAAAACCCTTCTTTATAAATCCATCCTGTTCCATAGTTCGGGATATGGAAGAAGTTTCTGAAAAGTTGAGTTTGCACCCTAATGTATGAAAAGCTACTGTTTTTACGGTTTGCATAAGTTTGCAAAGATAAAGAATTGGGCAATTAGCTGTTTGTCGAATTTTTTGAATTATCGTTTTTGTATTAAAAAAAATGCCATTTAATAACAGGATGAGCTCCTTTCTTTAATTAACACTCAATAAATTATATGGCAGGAAGATAACAGGATTACTTATTTTTGGATTGTAATATTATCATGAAATTTTTCAAAATTATTTTCACTTTCTATGCCTTAATCATTTTTATTGCATTGATGCTGGTAGTTTTTCCGCTGGCATTACTGGCTATGTTTCGGGGGCGCGTCAAAGGAGGAAATATGATTTATATGCTTTGTATGATTTGGGGCGATTTATGGTTTGCACTAACTTTTATCAATGTAAAAAAAATTTATGAAGGCTCTAATCAAAACGACAAGCCTTATATTTATGTAGCCAATCATATTTCATATTTAGATACTCCGCTTATCGTGAAAGCTATAAGACATCCCCTCCGGCCATTGGGTAAGGTAGAAATGTCGAAGGTGCCTGTATTTGGATATATTTATAAAAATGCAATTGTTACAGTTGACCGCAGCAGCCCCGAAAACAGAGCCAGAAGCCTGAGCCTGTTGAAAGCCTATTTGAAAAAGAAAATTTCGATCTTGGTTTTCCCTGAAGGCACTTTCAATGAAACGAATCGGCCTTTAAAAGATTTTTTTAACGGAGCATTTAAAATTGCTATTGAAACAAAGACACCTATAAAACCGGTTTTGTTTTTAGATACTTTTGATCGGATGCCCTATACCAGCCTGTTTTCCTTAAATCCCGGAAAATGCCGTGTGGTATATCTTCCTGAAGTGGAGGTAAACGACTACAACATTGAGGATGTAGAATTGTTAAAACAAACAGTGTATCAGATGATGGAGAAAAAGCTCTTAGAATACAAAGTGTCCTGGATTGAAAATAGTTAGAAGAAATTGTTTTATTAAACTTCAAAAAATCAAAGATTAAAATAATTGTACGCCGAAATTGTCATACCACTCGCATTACCACTAAATTACACTTGGGCAATACCCGATTATTTACTTGAATCGGTAAGGCCTGGCTGTCGTGTGGAAGTAAATTTGGGTAAGAATAAAAAATATGCCGGCGTGGTAAAAAGAATATTTGAGAAAGCGCCGGACTTTGACGATATCAAGGAAATACTGAATGTGCTGGATGTCGAACCGATTGTTTTTGAACAGCAATTGCAACTGTGGGAGTGGATGGCATCCTATTATATGTGTACAGAAGGAGAGGTGATGTCGGCAGCGCTTCCTGCGCACTTCAAACTCAGTAGCGAAACGGTTTTAATCTTCAATGAGGAGGCCGGCGATGATTTTACCGAACTGGGTAATGAGGAATTTCTGGTAGCTGAAGCCTTGTTGATTAAAAAAGAATTGAAACTCAGCGAAGTTCAGCAAATATTAGATGCTTCTCACGTATATCCGGTTATCAATCGTTTGATACAAAAAAAAATATGCCATGTGTGGGAAGCTTTGAAGGAAACCTACAATCCCAAAAAGGAAACTTATGTCCTGCTCAATCCCGATTTTCACAATGAAGAAGCTTTAGAAAGACTTTTAAACGAAGATAAACGTCTTCAAAAAGCAGAAAAGCAGATGGAACTATTGTTGTCTTTTCTGCATTATGAAAAAACAGAGGGAGAGGTAACAAAGTCTAATCTGTTGCATAAATCAGGCGCTTCCGATGCGCAGCTCAAAGGATTGGTGGACAAAGGGATTCTACGACTCGAAAAAAGGAATGTTGACCGCATAAAATTATTACCTAAGGATATTAATATCCGATTTGAACTTTCGGAACTTCAACAAAAAGCTTTAAATGAAATTAAGATTAGCTTTAAAGAAAAGAATGTATGCCTTTTACATGGAGTTACCTCAAGCGGCAAGACAGAAATTTACATACAACTGATTGAACAATTCATCAAACAAGGGAAACAGGTATTGTATATGCTACCCGAAATAGCGCTGACCTCTCAAGTCATCCGCAGGCTGCAAAAACATTTTGGCGGGCATATTGGAGTATATCATTCCAAATTTTCTCAAAACGAAAGGGTAGAGCTTTGGAATAAAATCAGGAACAGGGAATTGAAAGTAATTCTCGGCGCAAGGTCTTCGCTTTTTCTTCCTTTTGAAAACTTAGGGTTGATTATTTGCGATGAAGAGCATGATACTTCATACAAGCAAATGGACCCGGCACCACGATACCACGCACGAGATACAGCAGTTTTTATGGCTGGGCTATTCCCTGATTGCAGGGTTTTGCTGGGCAGCGCCACTCCGTCTTTGGAGTCATACCACAATGCGATTATTAACAAATATGGACTTGTAAAGTTAAAGCAACGGTATGGCGATACAGCTTTGCCGACAATTGAAATTATAGATACAAGAAGGGTTAAAAGTAAAAATCCCGATGAAGAAATCATCAGCCAATCATTAAAGGAAGCCATCCAAAACGTGCTTGAAAAACAGCGGCAGGTGATTTTGTTTCAAAACCGAAGGGGATACACGCCTTACCAACGCTGTAATGTGTGCGGATGGATTCCGGAGTGTAAATATTGTGATGTATCATTAACCTATCATAAATTTTACAATAAATTGGTTTGTCATTATTGCGGCACTACCTATCCGCCTATGCAAACCTGTGCCCGCTGTGGCAGTCATGATTTTGTGCAAAAAAAATTCGGCACCGAACGAATTGAAGAATTTTTGCAGGAGATTTTTCCCACAGCCAAAGTAGCCAGAATGGATATTGACAGCGTGCGGGGTAAACATGCGCACGACCAACTCATTCAACTGTTTGAGCAAAAAAAAATTGACATTCTGGTAGGTACCCAGATGGTTGTAAAAGGGCTCGATTTCGAAAATGTGGAATTGGTCGGTATTCTGGATGCAGATGGTATTCTGTCCTTTACAGATTTTAGAGTGAATGAACGGGCTTTTCAGCTGATGGAGCAGGTGAGTGGCCGAGCCGGTCGTAAAGACAACTCCGGCAAGGTCATCATTCAGACGATGCAGGTAATTCATCCGGTGATTCGGCAGGTGCAACTCCATGATTACCAAATGATGTACGATGAGGAAATCAACAAGAGGCAGCAATTTGAATATCCGCCATTTAATAGAATCATTAAACTGACTTTAAAGCACAAAATGAAGGATGTGGTACAGGATGCAGCCGTCATTTTTGCCAGTACACTTCAAAATCGTTACCGCCGGTTTATTACAGGACCATCGGAGCCGATAATAAACCGTGTTCGCAATCAATATCTGATGGAAATGTTATTGAAGCTTCCTCGAAATAAAAAATTGATTGAGCAATGTAAAAAAGACATTTTGTTTCAGGTAGCTGTTCTGCACAACGAAAAAAGATATCGGTCGGTAGTGGTGGTGCCGGATGTAGATACAATTTAGTATTGATTATAACTAAAGAACCGACATTTTATTGCCGGTTCTAAAACACACCCTGGTTTAAAAACCAAAGTAAACAGTACCATTATTTATTTGTGGCAGCCTTTTCATAATAATCGCATATACCGTTATTGTTGGCATCTACAAATCCCCTTCCCTGGCCGCGCCCTACACCTCTTCCGCCGCCATTTCTCATACCTTGTCCGCTACCCATTCCGCGCCTGCCATTTCTCATACCCTGTCCGCGCCCTTGAGTATAAAGACAGTTTTTTGTTCCGAGATTATCGCAAATGCCGTCTTTATTGGCATCCACATAACCAGGACAGTTTTTGTTAAGACCTTTTCCGGGTACCGGTGTTTTGTTGTCTGTTTGTGCGGCAGCAATCCCATAAGATAAAACAAGAATGATTACTGCCAGAATTGTTCTTTTCATTTTACTAAATTTTTATTGTTATTAATTGTTTTTATTTTCAAAACCCATTCCTCTTCCTCTGCCAAAAGGTTGATGGCCTTGGCCGCGTGGCATATTTAATCCTTCGTTTTTAAACAAAGGCGCAAAAATCTTTTCTAATTTAGACACTTGCTCAGGAGCGCAAATTGATTTAATTTGTAAGTAAAATCTGAAGGTTTCCTGCTTCAGTTTGCCATGAAGGTTTCCTATTTGATCAGACAAGTTATTGAGTTTTAGGGTGTCAACACGCTGCTTCTGCAACTCTTGAAACATGATGGCTTTTAAAGAATCAATTTTGAACACAATAGCCATTGCCGTCGGTCTAAACAGATGATTAATCTTCCTAAACCGGTCAATCTGATTATTGTCAAATGACAGTTCGCTACGCATCAACCGGCCATTTATCATTTTTCCTTCGCTATTTACTATCACCGAATCATTTTCGGTTTGCCTTTCTTTATAATTATGATATAAAATGGTAGCAATAGTTGTTACATTTAAAATTACTAACAGTACAACCAGCCAAATCAATATTTTATTTCTTTCCTTCATACCTATTCACTGTCTGAATCATTGAAAAATTGCATGTTTTCTATTTGATGGTCATTAATTACGGTGTATGAAATTTCACTATTGCTTTGCCTGTAGCTGCTTCCAATCAAAACGCCGCCGCTTATGGCAATTGTCAAACTTGCTGCAACAGCAACCACCGACCAGAGAGAATGGTTTTTCTTTATATCTGATGTTTCTATCTGCGCCATCACTCCGGTAGCAAAGAAGGGGAGAGGTATCTTTTTTTTCTCCAGATCGATAAATTCATCAATTATCATATCAATTTCATGCTGTTTCATCTTCTTGCTTTATATATTAGACAATCTTGTTTATAAATTCTTACGGTCCGATAATTGCTTTCGCAAATTATTTTTGGCTCTGAAAATCAGTTGCTCCACTGCCCCTTTGCTGCTGTTCATTATAATGGCTATTTGTTTTTGATTTAATTCTTCATATTTGCTTAAAATAAATGCTGTTCTTTGATTTACGGGGAGGTTGTCAAGCGCATCCTTCAGCATTTTAGCCGTGTCTTTTAATTCCAGCCCTTCATCAGGTTTTTTTTCTTTTGATGAAAGATTAAAAATGCTGTCAATGGTTTGCCATACATTTTTTCTCTTTTTGCTTCTCAAAAAATTTATAGACTGATTGACTGCAATCCGATACAGCCAGGTGGAAAAAGATGATTTGCCTGAAAATGAAGACAAGTTTCTGAAGGCTTTCACAAAAACATCCTGAGCAATTTCTTCGGCATCTTCTTTATTATGAACAAATCCGATAGCCACCCGAAAAATCTGATTCTGAAACTTTTCAATAATAAGCCTGTAGTCTGCAATATTTCCTTCCAGAACATTTTTTATAATTTCAGAATCTAACATAAAACAATCATTATCAGCAAATTATGAAAATCGGTATTCGTAGTCGTACATGAAAATTGCTGTTTCTTAATTAGACTACAAAGCTATTCAGTTTCTTACGGCAGTGGTTGACAATTTTTTAGTACAGAAAATTAACTGAATATGAATAATAAGAGTTTAAGTCCCTTGTTTCTTATAATTGTGTTTTTAATTGTTTTATTTTATTCAAAGTCTATATCTTTTTTTAACATGAAATATAAAAATTTTGCGATGATGACATTGGGCAGATATTATCGTTCAGCTTTGAACTATTGTTCTGTAGAAGCCGACCACCTCCGTATTTTGGCAATAGTTAGTTGATAATGGCTGCCTTTCTGCCTTTCGTGTTAAATTGTTTATCCTTATTATTCTGTCATGGTACGATAGCTAATTCAATAATATTTCTTCAATTTCTTCACTCGCTTTTTTCAATAGTTCCTTTGTCTTATCTTTGAGTTGTTGGGCTTGTTGTCTGATGCCTGTAATGTGATTGGCTATTTCTTTTTGCTTGTCAATAGAAGGAATTGGAATATGCAATGATTTTATTGCATCTTTAGTAATTCCTGTAACTGTTGCAGCTGCAATGAGTTTTTTAATCATTATTTGAGCAACTTTTGAATTCAGGTAATTCACTAAATAAAAAGCATTAATTGTTGAAATCGGACGTAACAAGAAAACGTGCTCATTAATATTTTGACCTGTATACTCCAATTTATTTATCATTCCAACCTTTCCTGTTGTAGCACCGTCTTTCACAAAAAGTATATCATTCAATTTCGTTTCTGTCGAAAGAATTGATTGATGAAATTCAATAGGGATATATTTTGCAGATCTTACTTGAACTTCACAAAAACTATTAACGTGTTCACCACCTAAGCTTAAAATTCCTTCATCATCTCTTGTTGCACCGCCTTTTGGACGGCTTCCACTTTCAATAAAAGAAAGTTGGTTACGCAAAATGTCAGTTCTAAATTTAGATGACTTGATTGCATTTTCAACTTCAATGAAGTAGGATTGATGAAAAAATGGGTCAAACCTATTGCCCGAAATTGCATTTACTTTTGTAATAAACATTCTATTCTTCAAAGTATTTTCAGGCGGCTCGGGTATTTTTATTCCCAACTCATTCAACAAATAATCATCAATACTTGAAAGAAGTTTTTCAGCTTCTGCTTCGTTATTTTGCTTTTGAGTAATTACTTTTTCAGTAATTTGAAGAATGCGTTTGTCTTCAATAATCGGAATAGAAAGCAATGCAGGATAATCTAATGCCGGACGTGTTCCGCCTGTACTTCTTCGGCTTGCTAATTTTTCGCCAATGTCGGAATTTAGAAACGCTGCAAGTGTTTCGCTGATTTCTTTGCTACCTGTTTTAATTACGCAAACGTGCTGGTTGATATTTCCTTCAAATCCTTCGGGAGCAACTGATGCAACTGCCATTCGACCAACGCATGTAATTTTCACCAACAAATCACCTGCTGAAACCTGGCTACGTTTCAACATTCTGTTGTGTGTTTCTTCGTTGATATATTTGCAATCGTTAAACTCCAAAACTCCTGTTGGCGAAAGGTTTTGCACTCTCAAAAAAGGTATTCCGTTTTCTTTTTCGGTATAATATTTTTCGCTTTCGGTTGTTTTTGGCGTTGCCCCACTTGCTATGCCTTTTACATAGTCTCTTAGTTTCTTTGGTTGTTTGGATAAAATTTTCTTTTCTAATTCAACCAATTCAGGAACATAGTAAAACGGATCGAAGCGCTTATCCAGTTCGCTTTTCTGCAAAATGAAAACCCGGCTTTTGTTGAGCGCTGATGATATTAAAAAATTGTTCATTGATTAGGTGTATTTTTTATTTCCCGAATGGATAGAATATTTATAGCTAAAAGAATCCCAAAATAATACGACCCCATCGGGGTGGCATTATCCCCAACGTTGTTAATTCTATATACATTTGAATCCTTCGTATTCCGATTTATTCTATCCATTCAAATAAATATTCGTTTTTAAACAAATACAACAGCTCATTTATTGCAACCTTTTTTATTAATCCCGAAGGGATGGAATGTTTATAGAATTGTAATCAAACAAATAATATGCGACCCCTACGGGGTCGTATCTGTATCCATTGTTTAATGCTATAAATATATGAATCCTTCGTATTCCGATTTATTCTATCCATTCAAATAAATATTCGTTTTTAA
>ENA-UOUJ01000171-UOUJ01000171.1-activated-sludge-metagenome-genome-assembly--contig:-NODE-171-length-55039-cov-8.200495_pt1 | contig 55039 bp, 51 predicted proteins | sample MGYA00249839_ERZ747224 | MGnify/ENA primary metagenome ERZ747224 (study PRJEB28782, sample SAMN03220277) | activated sludge metagenome | biome: wastewater; feature: sewage sludge; material...
GCCGCCGGGATCGCCCGGCGGCTGGGGCTGGACCCGGTGACCGTCGAGCGGGTCGACGTCCTCGGGACCGGTGCCGGTCCGGAGGCAGACGCCCGCACGGCCCGGTACGCCGCGCTCCGGGCCGCGGCGCGGCGTGCAGGTGCCCAGGCCGTGCTGCTCGCGCACACCCGCGACGACCAGGCGGAGCAGGTCCTGCTCGGCCTGGCCCGGGGTTCGGGGACGCGCTCCCTGGCCGGGATGCCCGCCAGCCGCGGACTGCTGGTGCGACCCCTGCTGGGGCTGGCCCGTCAGGACACGGAGGCCATCTGCCGCTGGGCCGGGATCCGGTGGTGGCAGGACCCGGCCAATGCCGACCCGGCCTTCCTGCGCTCGCGCGTCCGCACCCGCGTGATGCCGTTGCTGGAGGACCCGGTGGCGGGGATCGGCCCCGGTATCGCGGCCGCCCTCGCCCGCAGCGCGGAGATCGCGGCCGAGGACGCCGACGCCCTCGAGCAGTGGAGCCGGCGGGAGTACGACCGGCTCTCGGACACCGCGACGGTGGGACCCTCCTCCGAGGGCCCCGAGCGTGGGATCGGTCACGTCAGCCTCCCCCTCGAGGAGCTGGCCGCGTTGCCGACGGCGGTCCGGCTGCGGGTGATCGGCCTGGCCGTCGTGGCGGCCGGGGGAGAACGCCCCAGCCGGGAGCGGGTCCTGGCCGTGGAGAGGCTGGTCTCCACTCGGTCCGCGGGCGGCGGATCGGCCGGTCCTGTCGAGCTGGCCGGGGGCGTCACCGCACGCCGTCATCGTGAGGCCGGGTGTGCGAGACTGGTCCTTGACGCTGGCCGGTAGCCACCGCCGCCGACCGGCGGAGCGGTCCCGTCCGCCGCGTCCGACCGGTATCAGACACCCAGCAGGAGCAGACCGCATGGAAGCACAGGACGTGCAGGGCGACCTGGAGCACGTGCTCATGACCACAGAGCAGATCCAGTCCACCATCAAGGACCTCGCAGCCCAGATCGACCGGGACTACCAGGACAAGGACGTGCTGCTGGTGGCCGTCCTCAAGGGCGCGGTCATGGTCATGGCGGACCTGTCCCGGGCCCTGAGCTCCCACGTCACCCTGGACTTCATGGCAGTGTCCTCCTACGGCTCGGGGACCCAGTCCTCCGGCGTGGTGCGGATCCTCAAGGACCTCGACGCCGACCTGATGGGCCGGCACGTGCTGATCGTCGAGGACATCATCGACTCCGGCCTGACCCTGTCCTGGCTGAAGACCAACCTCGAGTCCCGCGGTCCCGCCTCCGTGGAGATCTGCGCGTTCCTGCGCAAGCCCGAGGCGATGAAGGTGGACATCGACGTCAAGTACGTCGGCAAGGACATCCCGAACGAGTTCGTGGTCGGCTACGGGCTGGACTTCGACGAGAAGTACCGCAACCTGGACTTCATCGGCACCCTCGCCCCGCACGTCTACTCCTGACCCCGGCCGGCGGGGAGCCCCCGCTCCTCCGGCACCCCCGGATCCGTCCCCTCGTGCCGCACGAGGGCGGAGGACCGGGGGACGGGGCCGCCGCGGGCATTCCACCGCTCGCGAAAAGCGGTCTCCCGGACCCCCGGCATAGATCGGCGCCCGGTACCGTTGAAGGGTACGGCTGTGCCCCGGGCCAGCCACACCGCCGCGGACGCCACGCCCGCGCCGCAGGCCACAGTCAGGAGAGTTGTTGAAAGCCAAGAAGGTCTTCAAGGGCCCGATCATCTGGATCGTCCTGGCCGCCCTGTTCCTGGTGCTGATCATCCCGGCCCTCACCCAGGGTTCCAGCGCACGCGTCGACACGAACGTCGGCCTGGCCCTGCTGCAGGAGAACAAGGCCGAGCAGGCCCGCATCCAGGACGGCGACCAGCGCGTCGACCTGACACTGCGGGACCCGTACACCCAGGACGGGCGCGAGCTCGGCACGGAGGTGTACTTCTACTACTCCACCGCGCGCGCCGAGAAGGTCGTGGAGGCCATCGACGCCTCCTCCCTGGACGGCTTCACGGACCAGCCGGTGCAGAACAACTGGTTGCTGTCCCTGCTCGGGTTCATGATCCCGTTCCTGCTCATCGCCCTGGTCTTCTGGTTCCTGATGTCCCGGATGCAGGGCGGCGGCGGCAAGGTCATGCAGTTCGGCAAGTCCAAGGCCAAGCTGATCTCGAAGGACATGCCGCAGGTGACGTTCGAGGACGTGGCCGGCGCCGAGGAGGCCGTGGAGGAACTCCACGAGATCAAGGAGTTCCTCTCCGAGCCCGCCAAGTTCCAGGCCGTCGGCGCCAAGATCCCCAAGGGCGTGCTGCTCTACGGTCCTCCCGGCACCGGCAAGACCCTGCTGGCCAAGGCCGTGGCCGGTGAGGCCGGCGTGCCGTTCTACTCCATCTCCGGTTCGGACTTCGTGGAGATGTTCGTCGGCGTCGGCGCCTCCCGGGTGCGCGACCTCTTCGAACAGGCCAAGAACAACTCCCCGGCCATCATCTTCGTCGACGAGATCGACGCCGTCGGTCGCCACCGCGGTGCCGGCGTGGGCGGCGGCAACGACGAGCGCGAGCAGACCCTCAACCAGCTCCTGGTGGAGATGGACGGCTTCGACGCGACCACCAACGTCATCCTGATCGCGGCCACCAACCGCCCGGACGTCCTGGACCCGGCCCTGCTGCGGCCCGGCCGCTTCGACCGCCAGATCCCGGTGGAGGCACCGGACCTGGAGGGCCGGAACCAGATCCTGCAGGTGCACGCCCAGGGCAAGCCGATGGCGCCCGGCGTGGACCTGCGCTCCCTGGCCAAGCGCACCCCCGGCTTCACCGGTGCCGACCTGGCCAACGTGCTCAACGAGGCGGCCCTGCTCACGGCGCGCTCCAACGCCCAGCTGATCGACGACCGCGCCCTCGACGAGGCCGTGGACCGCGTCATGGCCGGCCCGCAGAAGCGCTCCCGGCTCATGAAGGAGCACGAGCGCAAGGTCACCGCCTACCACGAGGGCGGGCACGCCCTGGTGGCCGCGGGGCTGCGGAACTCGGCCCCGGTCACGAAGATCACCATCCTGCCCCGCGGGCGTGCCCTGGGCTACACCATGGTGGTCCCGGAGGACGACAAGTACTCCGTCACACGCAACGAGCTGCTGGACCAGCTGGCCTACGCGATGGGCGGCCGGGTGGCCGAGGAGATCATCTTCCACGACCCGTCCACGGGCGCCTCGAACGACATCTCCAAGGCCACGGAGACGGCCCGCAAGATGGTCACGGAGTACGGCATGAGCGAGCGCGTGGGCGCCGTGAAGCTCGGTTCCGGCAGCGGTGAGCCCTTCATGGGCCGTGACATGGGCAGCGGCCGGGAGTATTCGGAGCGCGTGGCCGCCGTGGTGGACGAGGAGGTCCGCGGACTGCTGGACCAGGCCCACGACGAGGCCTACTGGATCCTGAACGAGAACCGGGACATCCTGGACCGGCTCGCCTACGAGCTGCTGGAGCGGGAGACGCTGAACCAGGCCGAGATCGCCGAGATCTTCGCGGACATCCGCAAGCGCGAGGCCCGTGAGGTCTGGCTCTCCAGCGAGGACCGGCCGGTCTCGGACCAGCCCCCGGTGCTGTCCCCGGCGGAGCGCCGGGCCCTCGCCGCGAAGAACGGGCACGACGCCGGCCCCGTCGACCCGGAGTCGACGTCCGACTCGCTGACCCCCGCCGTGGACCCGACGCCGGGCAGCCAGCTCCCCGGGGAGAGCCCCGGCGGTTCCGGCGGTGGCCCGGGGGCCGGACCCACGGACGTGCCCGCCGGGCCCCACCGCTAGGATCGGGACCGTGGACACTTCTCCTGAACGCGCACCCGAGACGGTGAGCCAACCACCCACTGACGTGGACGTGCTGGCGGCAGACCCCGAGGCGGAACTGCCCCCGGTCGGCGTGGACCAGCCGCGCATCCGGGCCGCGGTGCGCGAGATCCTCGAGGCCGTCGGCGAGGACCCGGACCGCGAGGGCCTGCAGGACACCCCGTCGCGGGTGGCCAAGGCCTACGCGGAGTTCTTCGCCGGGCTCCAGCAGGACCCGGCCGAGGTCCTGGGCACCACCTTCGACATCTCCCACGAGGAGCTCGTGCTGGTGAAGGACATCTCGTTCTACTCCACCTGCGAGCACCACCTCGTCCCCTTCCACGGCACCGTGCACATCGGCTACATCCCCTCGCTGGAGGGCCGCGTCACCGGACTGAGCAAGCTGGCCCGGCTGGTCGAGATCTACGCCCGGCGCCCCCAGGTCCAGGAGCGGCTGACCACCCAGGTCGTCGAGGCGCTCATGACGCACCTGCACCCGCGCGGGGCGATCGTGGTGGTGGAGGCCGAGCACCTGTGCATGTCCATGCGCGGCGTGCGCAAGCCCGGTGCCAAGACCGTGACCTCGGCGGTGCGCGGACAACTGCGCGACGCCTCCACCCGGGCCGAGGCGATGAGCCTGATCCTCCACGGCTGACCCCTGGAACGGGCGGCCGTGCGGCCCTCGTCCCGGACGAGGCCTGCGCGACCGCCCGGGACACCCGGCCACGCCCCGACCGACCGCAGACGAAAGGACCACCGATGGACTCGATGGCAGCACAGGCAGGGACGGGGCCGGCCACCGGACCACTCACCGTCATCCGGAAGGTGCGGCGGCGGCGGCTGGCGGACCTGCCCACGGACCGCACGCTGGTGATGGGCATCCTGAACGTCACCCACAACTCGTTCTCGGACGGCGGTGACTACCTGGACACGGAGACCGCCATCGAACAGGGCCTGCGCCTGCACTACTCGGGTGCGGACCTGATCGACGTCGGCGGGGAGTCCACCCGGCCCGGTGCGGAGCCCATCGACCCGCTCACCGAGCAGAACCGCGTGCTGCCGGTCATCGAGGCACTGCTCAAGGCCGGTGCCGTGGTCTCGGTGGACACCATGCACACCGCCACCGCGGAGGCGGCCCTGAAGCTGGGCGACGTCATCATCAACGACGTCTCGGGGCTCAACCACGAGCCGGACATGCCCGAGCTGATCGCCCGGACCGGCGCCCCCTACATCCTGATGCACAATCGCGGCAACGCCCAGACGATGGACTCCCTGGCCGTCTACGACGACGTGGTCGAGGAGGTCATCCAGGAACTGACCCGGCTCAAGGACACCTTCCTGGCCGCCGGGGTGAAGCCCGAGCAGCTCATCCTGGACCCCGGCCTGGGCTTCGCCAAGTCCGGGGAGCAGAACTGGGAGCTGCTGCGGGGCCTGCCCCGGCTGATGGCCCTGGGCCTGCCCGTGCTGGTGGCCGCCTCGCGCAAGCGCTTCCTGGGCACGCTGCTGGCCACGGACTCCGGGGCCGAACCGGTCGCCACGGCCCGCGACCACGCCACCGCCGCCGTCTCGGCGCTGTCGGCCTCGCACGGCGTGTGGGGGGTGCGCGTGCACGACGTGGAGTCCTCCCTGCACGCCGTGAAGACCGCCCAGGCCTGGGCCGGTCCCGCCGCGGTCCCGTCCCGGCGCCACCCGGGGGCGTGACCGCCGTGCCGGACCGCATCGCGCTGACCGGCCTGCGGGCCCGCGGCTTCCACGGGGTGTTCCCCGCGGAGAAGCGCGACGGGCAGGAGTTCATCACCGACGTCGTCGTGCACCTCGACGCCGCCCCGGCCGCCGCCACGGACGACCTGGCCCTCACCGTCAACTACGCCGAGGTCGCGGACGCCGTCCTCACCGTGGTCACCGGCGAGCCGTTCGACCTCATCGAGACCGTCGCGGAGCGGATCGCCCAGTCCGTCCTGGACGCGCAACCGGTGGCCGCCGCCGTCGAGGTGACCGTGCACAAGCCGGGGGCGCCGATCGAGGCCGACTTCGCCGACGTCGCGGTCACGGTGCACCGGAGCCGGGCATGAGCCTGCCGGAACCGGGTGAGCCGGCCGCGGATCCCCTGGACCGCGTCCCCGCGGCGCCCGTCCCGGCCGTCCTGGCCCTCGGCGCCAACCTCGGTGACCCAGCGGCCACCCTGCAGGCCGCGGTGCGGGAGCTGGCGGAGCACGCGGGCATCGAGCTGACCGGTGTCTCGCCGGTCGCGGTGACCGCCGCCGTCGGGGGACCGGCCGGCCAGCCGGACTACCTGAACCTGGTGCTGTCCGTGGAGACGACCCTGACCCCGCGGCAGCTGCTCGCCGCCTGCCAGGCGGTGGAGCAGGCCCATCACCGCACCCGTGAGGTGCGCTGGGGGCCGCGCACCCTGGACGTGGACGTCATCACCTACGCCGACCTCTCCTCGGATCACCCGGAACTGACCCTGCCCCACCCCCGGGCCCACGAGCGGGCGTTCGTGCTCGCGCCGTGGTCCTGGCTCGATCCGCAGGCGACCCTCGGCGGCGTGAGCGTGGCCGGGCTCGCGGCGCGGGCCGCCGACGCCGGCACGGTCCGCCGGCTGCCCGGTGCGCAGGAGACCGGGACGGGGGCGCCGACGCCGTGACCTCCATCCGTCCGCTGTGGCTGCTGCTGGTCTTCGCCGGGACCGCCGTGGTGGGCTGGCTGTCCGCGCTGGTTGCCGCCGGCGCGGGGCTGGTCTCGCCGGTGCTGGCCGCGTCATCGGCGATCACCGTGACCGCGGTGGCGGTGCTGGTGCTGGCGCTGGGGATCCGCGTGCAGCGGGACAAGAAGCGCCCGCCGGCCGCCCGGATGAATCCCGTGGCCTCGGCCCGGACCCTGGTGCTGGCCCAGGCCGGGGCGTATGCGGGAGCGCTGATCGCCGGTTGGCACGCCGGGGTGCTGGTGCACCTGGTCTCGGCCACCGGATTCGGCACGCCCACCGTCAACGACGCCCTGCTGATGATCATCGGCGGGTTGGTACTGGTTATCGTGGGATTCGTGGTGGAGCAGTTCTGCCGCCTCCCCCCTGAGGACGGAGCAGACGGGCCGTCCGCGAACGGTGGCCCGGACAAGGAGATCAATGGACCCGAACGTGGCACCGGACCCGTCTACGGCCGAGGTGCCGGACCGGGCCGTTCCCGGCCCGGTCCGGCCCGGCGGTGAGGGTCCGGCCGCTGTGGCGTCCCCGGCCGCCGACCGCCGCGCCCCGGCCGGTGACGGCCGCGGCCTGGCCCCCATCGAGGCGGCCGGGGTGGAGTGGACCGCGGTGTCCCCGCGGCTCGTCCCGGTCAGGCTGATCAGCAAGACCATCGGCTGGGTGGTGTGGCTGGCCATCGTCTCCGTTCCCCTCGTGCTGCGCCTGGGCGGCGTCTGGGAGGGCTACCCGGGCTGGCTGGCCTGGCTGCTGCCCGCGGTGATGCTGCTCTGGGCCGTCATCGACCTGGCCCTGGTGCCACGCCGGGTCCGGGCCCTGGGCTACTCCGAGCAGGACGACGAACTGCTGTTGCGCTCGGGGATCATCTCCCGCCAGATCACCGCCGTGCCCTACGGCCGGTTGCAGTACCTGGACGTGAACGAGGGCCCGTTGCAGCGCCGCTTCGGGATCCGGACGCTGACCATCAAGACGGCCTCGGGCAGCACCGACGCCAGCATCGACGGCATCGAGCCCACCGAGAGCGACCGCCTGCGCGAGGAGCTGATGGCCCGCGGCCAGGCGAGATTGGCGGGGCTGTGACGCCGCGGCCCGCGGCCGTCGACGGCGACTGGCACCGGGTCCATCCCGTCAGTCCCCTGGTGCGGGGCTGGGTCGCGCTCGTCGCCGTGCTCTTCATCATCGGTCAGAACGCCTTCGAGGACATCTACCGGGCGGCCACCACCGGTGCCCTGTTCGCGAACACCGGCGCCCTCGGGCTGGGGGCGGCGATCGTCGGGGGAGTCTTCCTGCTCATCCTCGGCGGGTTCTTCCTGTCCTGGCGGTTCACCCGGTACCGCATGGGCGCGGACAAGGTCGAGGTCCGGTCCGGCGTCGTGTTCCGGCAGCACCGCCACGCCCGGCTGGACCGGGTCCAGGCGGTGGACATCAAGCAGCCCCTGCTGGCGCGGATCGCCGGGCTGGCGGAGCTGAAGTTCGAGACGGCCGACGGCGGTGACTCGGCGATGAGCCTGTCCTTCCTGCGGATGGATGAGGCCCGGATGCTGCGCCAGGAGATCATGCGCCGGGCCGCCGGGATCCAGTCCGGACAGGACCCGGTCGAGGCCGCGGAGGCCCCGGCGGATGAGGGACCGGGCCTCGTCCCCGACGCCGCGGACCCGGCGATACCGTCACCCCCGGCACGGCCGTCAGCACCGTCTGCGGGGTCGCACCCGTCAGGCAGGCCTGGTCCCGTGGTCGCGTCCGGCATCGGCTACGACTACGAGGAGGAGACCGAACGGGTCATGCTGCGGGTGCCGCCCGGCCGGCTGATCGGTGCGACGCTGACCGGATCCGGTCTCGTCTCGGCCGTGCTGGTCTTCGGGATCCTCTACGGGGCCGGCCTGCTGGCGATCCGCTGGTGGATGCCCGAGAGCGTGGCGCAGGAGTTCTTCGCCGAGGTGGGCTCAGCCCTGAGCGTGCCGGCGCTGCTCGGCATCCTGTTCGGCGTCGGCAGCAGCATCTGGTCCTCCGTCAACGGTGGGTGGAACTTCACCGTCGCCTCGATCCCGGACGGCCTGCGCCTGCGCTACGGCCTGCTGGACACCACCTCGCAGACCGTGCCCCCGGGCCGGATCCAGGCCGTGAAGGTGAGCCGCCCCCTGCTCTGGAGGCTGTTCGGCTGGTACCGGATGGCCGTGACGGTGGCCGGGTACGGGGAGTCCCCCGACGGCACCACCGGGAAGTCCAGGCTGCTGCCGGTGGGCACCTTCGACGACGTGCTGCGCGTCCTCACGGTGGTGGCACCGGATCCCGGGGTGGGGACGGTCGAGGAGGCCCGGGAGCTGGTGCACGCGGCCCTCGACGGTTCCGGGGCTGACCACGGTTTCGTGACCACCACCCCGCGGATGCGCTGGTTCTCCCCCCTGGTCTGGCGCCGGCACGGCTTCCGTTCCACGCGGTCCCTGCTGATGATCCGCTCGGGACGGCTCAACCGCGAACTGGTCCTGCTGCCCCACGAGCGCATCCAGTCGCTGCAGTTGCTCCAGGGACCGGTCGAACGCTGGCGCGGAGCGGCCACCGTGACGTTCCACATCCCACCCGGCCCGATCAGCCCGAGGGTGGACCAGCTGGACGCGGCCGTGGCCATGGAACTGTTCCGCGCAGAACGTGAGGTCGCCGCGCAGGCCCGCCGGCTGCGGGACCGGAACGAGTGGATGCGGCCGGACGAGCTGGCCCGGTTCGAACAGCGCACCCGGCAGGTCGTCGAATGACCTCGCCGTTCAGCGGGGCGCCCGCGGGCCGTCCGGGCCGGCTGGGGATCGGGATCATCGGCGCCGGCAAGGTCGGTGCCGTGCTCGGGGCCGCCCTGCGCAATGCCGGCCACGCCGTCACGGGGGTGCACGCGGTCTCCGAGGCCTCCCGGAGCCGTGCGGAGTCCCTGCTGCCCGAGGTGCCCGTACTCGAGATCCCGGAGATCCTGCGCCGGTCCGAGCTGGTGCTGTTCGCCGTCCCGGACGACGTGCTGCCGGAGCTGATCTCCGGGCTCGCTGACGCCGGGCACTTCCAGACCGGCCACCTGGTGGTCCACACCTCCGGACGGCATGGGGTGTCCGTGCTCGATCCGGTGCGCGCCGCCGGGGCGATCCCGCTGGCCATCCACCCGGCGATGTCCTTCACCGGCCTGAGCCTGGACATCGCCCGGCTGGCGGACTGCATGTTCGGGGTCACGGCGGACTCCATCGTGCTGCCGGTCGCCCAGGCGCTCGTCGTGGAGATGGGTGGGGAGCCCGCGGTCATCGCCGAGGCGGACCGCGGCACCTACCACGCGGCGCTGGCGCACGCCTCGAACCACCTCGTCACCCTCACCGCCCAGTCCGCCCAGCTGCTGGCCTCGATCGGCGTGGAGCAGACCGACCGGATGCTCTCGCCGCTCATGCACGCCTCCCTGGAGAACGCCCTCGCCAACGGGGACGGTGCCCTGACCGGGCCGGTGGCCCGCGGGGACGTGGGGACCGTGCGGCGGCACCTGGAGGTGCTGGGCGCCGAGGGCGTCCCGGCCGACGTCGGGCAGGCGTACCGGGCCATGGCGCGGGCGACGGCGGTGCGCGCCCTGATGCGCGGTGCCCTGTCCGAGGCGACGGTGGCCGAGCTGCTGGACGCGCTGGGGGACTGAGCGCCCCCGGGCGTCCGGCAGCCGATGAGGGGTACCCACGCCCGGGGGATCCCGGGCTACAGTCGCGCCCACAGGGCCCGTCCACATCCAGGACGTCGGCCGTGAACGGGAAGGAAATTCCATGACGCTGAACCCGGATTATCCGACGACCTCCGAGGGGGGCACCAAGGAGACGGCGAGGCAGGAGGCCGGGCGCCTCGGCGCCGAGGCCCAGGGCGCCGCCCGTGACGTGGCCGGCACGGCCAGGGACGAGGCGCGGCACGTCAAGGACGAAGCGGTGGGCCAGGCCAGGAGCCTGGCCGAGTCGGCCAAACAGGAGGCCACCTCGCAGCTGTCCACGCAGAAGGACCGGCTGGCCGTCCAGTCGCGCGGGATCTCCGAGGACCTCGAGCGCATCTCCCGCGGGGAGAGGCCCGAGTCCGACCTGGTCAACCAGGCCGTGGCGATGCTCTCCGACCGGGCCCGCCGGGTCACCCACCACCTGGAGTCCCGGGAGCCGATGGACCTGCTCGACGACGTGCGCCGGTTCGCGGCCCGCCGGCCCGGGACGTTCCTGGCCATCGCCGCCGGCATTGGCCTCGTCGCCGGCCGGATGACGCGGGGCCTGAAGGACGCTCACGACGACGGCCCCCGTCACGCACCGACGCGCACCCCCACCTCACCGGGCCCGGTCCCGGTCGGCAGGGTTCCGGGCACCGTCTACCCGGAGGACGCAGCAATCACCGGCGGCAGGGGAGGCGTCGGACAGGTCCCCGTGCCTCCGGCCGTGCCGCCGACGATCCCGCCAACCGTCGCCGGGACCGACCTCGGCACCGGTGCTCCCGCAGCGGACGAGATCCTTGGCACGCCGGCAGCGCAGAGGCCCTATGACGCCGGCCGACCCGATGCGGGGGGACGCCCGTGACCACCGATCCTCACCAGCACCGGCCGACGCCCGCCGGCGCCGTCCCGGGCGCGGGAGCCGCGGGTGTCACCGGTGCCGCGGGTGCCGGCCGGCCGGCGTCGGGCACGGGGTCCACCGAGGCCCCGATGCCGGAGGCCGAGGTCCGGGCTCGGACCGAGACCCTCGGCGAGATGTTCGCCAGCTTCTCCGAGAACCTCAGCACCCTGGTGCGGCAGGAGATCCAGCTGGCCAAGGCCGAGGCGACCGTGGAGGCGAAGAAGGCCGGTACGGGGGCGGGGCTGCTCGCCGGCGCGGCCCTGGCCGCCGTCTTCGTGCTGCTGTTCCTGTCCACGGCCCTGATGTGGGCCCTGGGGTCCGTGATGCACCTGGGCTGGGCGGCCCTGATCGTCGCCGTGCTCTGGGGCGTGGCGGCCGCCGTGCTCGGCGTGATGGGCAAGAAGTACTTCGATCGGATCAAGGGTCTGCCCCAGACCCAGGAGACGGTTCAGGAGATCCCGGCGACCCTGAACCCGAACAAGGAGACCCCATGAGCAACAACCCCGATGAGATCCGCGCCGACATCGAGCGCACCCGGCACGAGCTCAGCGCCGACGTGGACGCGCTGGCCGAGAAGGCCAACCCCACCCGCGCCGTCCACCGGCAGGGTGACCGCGTCCGCGAGCGCATGACCACCGTCAAGGAGTCCATCATGGGCAGTCCCGACCCGTACGCCGCCAGGTCCGGACCCGGGCTCAAAGACCGCGCCCAGGACGTGGCCCACGACGTCCAGCACCGGGCGGAGGACGCCGTGCACGCCGTCCAGCAGGCCCCGGCACGGGTCCGCCGCGGTACGCGCGGCAATCCGCTGGCCGCCGGACTGATCGCGCTGGGTGCCGGCTGGCTGGTGGGATCGCTCATCCCGGCCTCATCGGCCGAGCAGGAGGCCGCCGAGAAGGTCAAGGACCGGGCGGCCCCGGTGGTGGACGAGGCCGAGTCCGTGGCGCAGGAGATGGGGGAGAGCCTCAAACCACAGGCCCAGGAGGCCATGGAGTCCGTCAAGGACACCGCCACCACCGGCGTGGAGCACGTCAAGGCCGAGGGACAGGACAAGGCGGGCCAGCTCAAGGACGAGTCCGCCCAGTCGGCGCGCCACGTCCAGGGAACCACGGAGCGCTATTGATCCGCCCCTGAGCCGTACGGCTCGACCCACCCGCCCCGGGGCATCGACGCCTCAGCGCCGGTGCCCCGGGGCACGTCCACGCTCCTGGCGGACGGGAGCGGCTGGATCTCACACCGGGCGGTGCCCGCTCCGGATGCTCCCGGCGCACCGGGTGTCCAGAACCTGCTGCAGCGTGCCGTCCCGCAGGGACCGGACCAGGCCGTCGACGGCATCCTCGATCTGGTCGTACATGGACACGAACGCGCTCTCGGGAAGGCCGTAGGGGTCCGGTACGTCACGGACGCCCCGGCCGGCCACGTCACTGGCGAAGGCACCGAGGCGCACCACCTTCCGCTCGTCGTCGGCGCCGCGGGCCAGCGCCCGCACGTCGCGGTCGTTGGCGCCGTCCATCACCAGGATCAGGTCGGCGGTGTCGAAGTCCTCCACCGCGAACTGGGCGCCCACGGAGGTGAACGCGTAACCGCGGGCCTCACCCTCGGTGCTGCTCATGACGTGGGGCGGTTCGCCCAGGTGGTAGTCCGAGGTCCCCGCGGAGCTGACGGTCACGTCATCCAGGCCGGCCTCGCGCAACCGGTGGACCAGCACCGCCTCGGCGGCGGGCGAGCGGCAGATGTTTCCCAGGCAGACGGTCATGAGGTGCATGCCCCCAGTCTGTCCGGTCCGCCGAGGGGTCTCCACTTTCGTAGACTCGCCTGCGTGAGCCCACTCGACCGCGTCCCCGACCGCACCCCCGTCCCCCCCGGCACGGGCCTGACCCTGGAGGACACCGCCCGGCACGCCACGGGCGACCAGGACCTGCCCGCCGTGCACCGCACCCGGGCCGGGTTCCGGGCGGCGCTCGCGGAGAAGGTGCACGCGGCCGTCCTCTCCGGGGTGCCGGCGCCCACCGTGGGCCTGGTCCCCACCATGGGTGCCCTGCACGGCGGGCACGCCGCCCTGGTCCGGCAGGCCCGCGCCGAGACCGACATCGTGGTGGCCTCCGTCTTCGTCAACCCGCTGCAGTTCGGCGACCCCGCCGACCTGGAGAACTACCCCCGCACGCTCGAGGCGGACCGGGAGATCCTCGGCGCGGAGGGGTGCGAGCTGGTGTTCGCCCCGGACCTGGCGGAGATGTATCCCGGGTACCCGGACGCCCCGATCGTCACGGTCTCGGCCGGGCGCATGGGCGAGGTCCTGGAGGGAGCCAGCCGGCCCGGTCACTTCGACGGTGTCTGCACCGTCGTCGCCAAGCTCTGGCACACCGCCCTTCCCCCGGCCCCGGCGCGGCTGCTCAGCTACTTCGGGCAGAAGGACGCCCAACAACTGGCCGTGCTGCGCCGCATGCGCGCCGACCTGGACTTCGACCTGGAGATCCGGGCCGTGCCGCTCGTGCGCTCCCCGGAGGGGCTGGCGCTGTCCAGCCGCAACACGCGACTGTCCCCGGAGGCGCTCGAGGCGGCCCTCGTGCTCCACCGCTCGCTGGGGACCCTCCGGCGGGCCGCGGAGGAGGGCCGGCCGCTCGACGTCGGCGCGGCCCGGGCGATGATCGAGGCCGAACCGCTGGCCGGGCTCGACTACCTCGAGGTGGTGGACCATGCCACCCTCGAGCCGCTGACCCCGGAGGAGTGGGGACGCCCGCTGGAGCGCGAGGCCCTCGCGCTGGTGGCCGCGGAGTTCGACCCGGTCCGGCTCATCGACAACATGGTGCTGCCCGCCTCGTCCTGAGCGCACGGTGGGCGGCCTCCGCCCCGATCCCGGACCGGGCGGCGCTCGGGCGCCGCCCCGGATAGGATCGGACGCAAGCTGCGGTCCGGTGCCCACCGGACCGGTACCCCGGCGCCGCTGGGCACCCGCTCCCCGGCGCCGCCGTCGACCCCCGACTGCCCCAGGAGCCCGCGTGAGCCAGACCGTGACCGCCACCAGCCAGCCGACCGCCCGCGAGGACCTCTACCGGCACGTCAACGGCGCCTGGATGGAGTCCACGACCATCCCCGCGGACCAGGGGACCTACGGTGCCTTCATGGAGCTGCGCGACGCCTCCGAGGCCGCGGTCCGCCGACTGGCCGAGGACGCCGCCGCCCACTTCTGGTCCGGCCCCGGGGCCGGCAGGGAGTCCGGTCCGTTCACCGCCGGCGCCGACGACGAGGGCGCCCGCCGGCGCATCGGCGCGCTCTACGCCTCCTTCATGGACGAGTCCAGCGTGGAGGACCGGGGACTGGAGCCGATCGTGGCCGACCTGGCCGAGATCGAGGCCGTGGAGGACGTCGAGGAGTTCCTCGAGCTCTCCGGCCGTCTGCAGCGCACCGGGGTCAGCGGCCTGATCCAGACCGGTGCCCTCAACGACGCCGGGAACCCGGAGCGCATGCTGCTGCACCTGCTCCAGGACGGACTGGGCCTGCCGGACGAGTCCTACTACCGGGAGGAGAAGTTCGCGGAGCTGCTGGGTGACTACCGGCAGCACGTGGGCAACCTCTTCCAGCTGGCCGGCATCGGCGGTGACACCCCGGAGACCCGGGCGTACGCGGACCGCGTGGTGGACCTGGAGGTGAAGATCGCCGCCGCCCACTGGGACGTGGTGAAGTGCCGGGATGCGGTGGCCCGCTACAACCTGCTGGACCGCGCGACCCTGCTGGAGTCCTTCCCGCTGGCCGAGCGCTGGCTGGAGGGCATCGGGGCGCAGGACTCCCGCAGCGCCGAGGTGGTGGCCTGGCAGCCGGACTTCCTGGCCGCCATGCAGCAGCTGCTGCTCGCCGAGGACCTGGAGGACTGGAAGCTGTGGCTGCAGCTGCAGGTGCTGCGCTCGGCCGCCCCCTACCTGACCGAGGCCTTCGTCAACGAGCACTTCGCCTTCTACGGCCGCAAGCTCGCGGGCACCGAGGAGGTCAAGCCCCGCTGGAAGCGCGGGGTGGCCTTCGTCAACGGGGCCGTGGGCGAGGACGTGGGCCGGCTGTACGTGGCCCGGCACTTCCCCGAGGGCCACAAGGCGACCATGGACCAGCTCGTGTCCACCCTGCTGGAGGCCTACCGCCGGTCCATCTCCACGCTCGAGTGGATGGGGGAGGAGACCCGGCAGCGGGCGCTGGAGAAGCTGTCCATGTTCAAGCCCATGGTCGGCTACCCGGTGAAGTGGATCGACTACTCCTCCCTCGAGGTGGATCCCGACGACCTGGTGGCCAACGTGCGTGCGGCCTCCGCGTTCGAGTTCGAACGGGACCTGACCAAGATCGAGACCGGCCCGGATCCCGAGGAATGGCACATGACCCCGCAGACGGTCAACGCCTACTACTCCCCGCTGGAGAACGCGATCGTCTTCCCCGCGGCCATCCTGCAGCCGCCGTTCTTCGACCCCGGCCGGGACCCGGCCGAGAACTTCGGGGCCATCGGCGCCGTCATCGGACACGAGATCGGCCACGGCTTCGACGACCAGGGTTCCCAGTACACCGGGGACGGCACCCTGCGGAACTGGTGGACCGACGCCGACCGCGCCGCCTTCGAGGAGCGCACCGCCAGGCTCGTGGAACAGTTCGAGGTGCTGCGCCCCAGCGAGGCGCCGGAGCACTGCGTCAACGGCCGGCTCACCCTGGGCGAGAACATCGGTGACCTGGGCGGGCTGGGCATCGCCTACAAGGCGCTGGAGATCTGGCGCGAGGAGAATGCCGACGCCGACCGCACCGGTGACACCGCCGGCCCGGCCCGGGCGGCGGGAGCCGAGGGGGCGGCCGCCCGGTCCGAGGCGACCGGCCGCCCGGTCGGGGCCCACCCCGAGGCCGGAGGGCCGGTGGAGGCCTCCGCGGCCGATGAGGCCCAGGTGGAGCAGGACCGCGCGTTCTTCGCGTCCTGGGCGGAGTGCTGGCGCCAGTTGTCCCGCCCGGAGACCACGATCACGCGGATCACCTCCGACCCGCACTCGCCCAACGAGTTCCGCTGCAACCAGGTGGTGAGGAACCTCGACGCCTTCCACGAGGCCTACGGGACCCGGCCGGGTGACGGCATGTGGCTGGATCCGGCCGAGCGCGTCACCATCTGGTGAGCCGTAGACTGGTTGACCGTGACGACCCAGAACTCCCCGGTCCAGCCGGCAACGGTGGACGGACAGCCCAGCGACCCCACGACCAGTGACCAGCGGCAGGTCCGCCAGGACAAGCGCGACGAGATCCTGGCCTCCGGGCGCGAGGCCTACCCGGTCGCCGTGGACCGCACGCACTCCCTGGCACGCGTCCGGGCCGACTTCCCGGACCTGGAGCCGGGGGCCGAGACCGGCCAGCGGGTCGGCGTGGCCGGGCGCGTGGTGTTCCTGCGCAACACCGGCAAGCTCTGCTTCGCCACGCTGCAGGAGGGTGGCGACGACGGCGCCGGCACCCGGCTGCAGGTCATGGTCTCGCTGGCCAACGTGGGCGAGGAGTCCCTCGCGGACTGGAAGCACCTCGTGGACCTGGGCGACCACATCGCCGTCCAGGGCGAGGTGATCGCCTCCCGCCGCGGGGAGCTGTCCATCATGGCCGACGGCTGGCAGATGGCCTCCAAGGCGCTGCGTCCGCTGCCCGTGCTGCACGCCGGACTCAACGAGGAGACCCGGGTGCGCCAGCGCTACGCGGACCTCATCGTGCGTCCCGAGGCACGGCAGATGGTCCACACCCGGGCCGCCATCATCCGCTCCATCCGCCGCACCCTCGAGGACCGCGGGTACGTGGAGGTGGAGACCCCGGTCCTGCAGCTGATCCACGGCGGCGCCCATGCCCGTCCGTTCGAGACCCACCTGAACGCGTTCGACCAGGGGATGACCCTGCGGATCGCCACCGAGCTCTACCTGAAGCGTGCCGTGGTTGGCGGGATCGACCGGGTCTTCGAGATCGGCCGCGTGTTCCGCAACGAGGGCGTGGACTCCACCCACTCCCCGGAGTTCACCACCCTGGAGTCCTACGAGGCGTGGGCGGACATGCACGTCATGGCCGAGCGGATGCAGGAGATGATCCTCAATGCCGCGGACGCCATCGGTGCGGGCCGCCGGATCGAGACGCCCCGGGGCACCATCGACCTGGACGGGGAATGGCGCTGGCTGGAGGTCTACCCCGGCCTGTCGGAGGCCGTGGGCCGGGAGATCACGCCGGACACCACGGTGGAGGAGCTGCGCGCCATCGCCGAGGAGCACGAGGTGGCCTATGACGGGTTCTGGGACGCGGAGAAGCTCGTGATCGAGCTGTTCGGCGAGATCGTGGAGCCCACGCTCATCGATCCGACCTTCGTCTACAACTACCCCCCGGCCGCCCAGCCGCTGGCCCGCCCGCACCGGTCCAAGCCCGGTGTGATCGAGGCCTGGGACCTCATCATCGGCGGCATGGAACGCGGCACGGCCTTCTCCGAACTGATCGACCCGGTCATCCAGCGTGATCGGCTCACCGCGCAGTCGGAGGCGTCCGCCGCGGGTGACGACGAGGCGATGCAGCTGGACGACGACTTCCTGCGCGCCCTGGAGTACGGCGCCCCGCCGATGGGCGGCATCGGGCTCGGGATCGACCGCCTCGTCATGCTGTTCACCGGGGCCGGGATCCGGGAGACCATCCTGTTCCCGCTGCTCAAGCCGGAGGCCCAGGGGTCGGGCAGCTGATGGACACGTTCTGGGAGTACTTCTCCGTCCTGGCCCCCTCCGTGGGGTTGGGGCTGATCTTCTGGCTCGTCATGCGCTCCCTGTTCCGGGCGGACAGCGGCGAGCGGAACGCGCGCGCCGAATTGGAGGAGCGCGAGGCGGAGGAATGGGCCCGGTTGCGGGCGGAGCGCGGCTCCCGGGACGGTGCCGGTGGAACCGCCGGCGAGACGACCGCCGGCGATGCCGGTGACGGCCGCGGGGCCGGTCCCACGACCGCTTCGTGACGGCGCCTTCCCGCATTTCATCGAGGGGATATCCCGATTCCCAAGCTGTGAGTTCGCCGTGAGAGCAGGGCACGCGTCGACCTTCAGTTGGTAAACATAATAGGGATCCGGGATACTCTGAACTGGGCGCCGGATCGGAAGAAGGCAATAGGGATTCCCTGGTTGAGGATATCCGGACTGTCGGTGCCGGGAACATCCGTTCCGAAAGCTCCGTTGACATATCGAAGGGGAATGGCCGTGGCGCAGAAAGTAGAAGTGGTCTTGGTTGACGATCTAGACGGAACACCGGCCGACGAGACCCTCCAGTTCGCCTTGGACGGCCGGCACTACGAGATCGACCTCTCGTCCGAGCACGCGAAGGAATTGCGGTCCACGCTCAAGCCGTACCTCCGCAAGGCCCGGGCCGTGGCCCCGCCGACCCCGGGGAACGAGGCCGCCAAGATCCGCGAGTGGGCTGCCGAGAACGGCTACGAGGTCTCCCAGCGCGGCCGGCTGCACCGGGACATCGTCGAGGCCTACCGCAACGCCAAGAAGTGACGCGGGGCGGCGCACAGACCTGACGGAACCGAGGCCACGCAGCGGTGCCGGGCGGTTGTTCTCCCTACGGCGAACAGCCGCCCGAACTCGTCCCCCGGTGCGTAGCATCGGAGGCACAGTCAGCAAGGAGTGTGCCCATGTTTGAGAGATTCACGGACCGTGCCCGGCGGGTGGTGGTACTCGCGCAGGAAGAGGCGCGGATGCTCAACCACAGCTACATCGGTACCGAGCACATCCTGCTCGGCCTGATCCATGAGGGCGAGGGAGTGGCCGCCAAGGCCCTCGAGTCGCTCAGCATCTCCCTGGGGGCCGTGCGCGAGCAGGTCCAGGAGATCATTGGCCAGGGACAGCAGACGCCCTCGGGCCACATCCCCTTCACGCCGCGCGCCAAGAAGGTCCTCGAGCTGTCGCTGCGCGAGGCCCTCCAGCTGGGCCACAACTACATCGGCACGGAGCACATCCTGCTCGGCCTCATCCGCGAGGGCGAGGGCGTCGCGGCCCAGGTCCTCGTGAAGCTCGGCGCGGACCTGAACCGCGTCCGCCAGACCGTCATCCAGCTGCTGTCCGGCTACCAGGGCGGTGCCGGCGGCAAGGAGACCGCGGGCGCCGGTGTGTCCTCCGGCGGCCAGTCCGAGGGCGCCCCGGCCGGCTCCGTGGTCCTGGACCAGTTCGGCCGCAACCTCACCGCCGCCGCCCGCGAGGGCAAGCTGGACCCGGTGATCGGCCGCGCCCAGGAGATGGAGCGGGTCATGCAGGTGCTGTCCCGCCGCACCAAGAACAACCCGGTGCTCATCGGCGAGCCCGGCGTCGGCAAGACCGCCGTCGTCGAGGGCCTGGCCCAGGCGATCGTGCGCGGCGACGTGCCCGAGACGCTGACGGACAAGCAGCTCTACACCCTGGACCTCGGGTCCCTCGTGGCCGGCTCCCGGTACCGCGGTGACTTCGAGGAGCGCCTGAAGAAGGTGCTCAAGGAGATCCGCACCCGCGGGGACATCATCCTGTTCATCGACGAGATCCACACGCTCGTCGGCGCCGGCGCGGCCGAGGGCGCGATCGACGCGGCCTCCATCCTGAAGCCGATGCTGGCCCGCGGCGAACTGCAGACCATCGGTGCCACCACCCTGGACGAGTACCGCAAGCACATCGAGAAGGACGCGGCGCTGGAGCGCCGGTTCCAGCCGATCCAGGTCAACGAGCCCACCGTGGAGGAGACCACCGAGATCCTGCGCGGGCTGCGGGACCGGTACGAGGCCCACCACCGGGTCTCGATCACCGAGGACGCGCTCAAGGCCGCGGCCTCGCTGGCGGACCGCTACGTCTCGGACCGGTTCCTGCCGGACAAGGCGATCGACCTGATCGACGAGGCCGGGGCCCGGTTGCGCATCAAGCGCATGACCACCCCGCCGGAGATCAAGGAGTACGACTCCCGGATCGCCGAGGTCCGCGCCGAGAAGGAAGCGGCCATCGACGGCCAGGACTTCGAGGGCGCCGCCCACCTGCGCGACCAGGAGCAGAAGCTCACGGACGAGCGCAACCGCAAGGAAGAGGAGTGGCGCACGGGCGTCACCGAGGGCATCGCCGAGGTGAACGAGGACCTGATCGCCGAGGTGCTCTCCGCCTCCACCGGCATCCCGGTGTTCAAGCTCACCGAGGAGGAGACCGACCGCCTGCGCAACATGGAGGCCGAGATCCACCAGCGGGTCATCGGCCAGGACGAGGCCATCAAGTCCCTGTCCCAGGCGATCCGGCGCACCCGCGCCGGCCTCAAGGACCCGAACCGGCCCTCGGGCTCGTTCATCTTCGCCGGGCCCACGGGCGTCGGCAAGACCGAGCTGGCCAAGGCCCTCGCGGAGTTCCTGTTCGGTGACGAGGACGCCCTCATCACCCTGGACATGTCCGAGTTCCAGGAGAAGCACACGGTCTCCCGGCTCTTCGGTGCCCCTCCCGGTTACGTCGGCTACGAAGAGGGCGGCCAGCTGACCGAGAAGGTCCGCCGCCGGCCGTTCTCCGTGGTGCTCTTCGACGAGGTCGAGAAGGCCCACGCGGACCTGTTCAACTCGCTGCTGCAGATCCTGGAGGACGGTCGCCTGACCGACTCCCAGGGGCGCGTGGTGGACTTCAAGAACACCGTGATCATCATGACCACGAACCTCGGCACCAAGGACATCTCCAAGGGCGTCATGACGGGCTTCCAGTCCGCCGCGGACACCCAGACCGGTTACGACCGGATGAAGGGCAAGGTCCAGGAGGAGCTGCGCCAGCACTTCCGGCCCGAGTTCCTCAACCGCGTGGACGACGTCATCGTCTTCCCGCAGCTGTCCAAGGACGAGATCGTGCAGATCGTCGACCTGTTCGTGGCCCGCCTGCAGAAGCGGCTGGACGACCAGGACCTGACCATCACCATCACGAAGCCGGCCAAGGAGTTCCTGGCCGACCGCGGGTACGACCCCGCGTTCGGTGCCCGACCGCTGCGCCGCACCATCCAGCACCTGGTGGAGGACCAGCTCTCCGAGAAGATCCTCTTCGGGGAGATCACCCCCGGGTCCAGCATCACCGTGGACCTCGAGGGTGAGGGTGAGACGGCCAAGCTCACCTTCTCCACCACCAGCCGTCCCGAGGCGATCGAGGCGACGCCGGTGGCCGGGGAGATCGAGGCCCAGACCACCGGCCAGTGACACCGTGACGACGCCGGCCTGCCGGGCAGGCGTCGTCGGCCCCGTGGGTCCGACGATCCGTCGGACCGGGCCCACGGGCGTCTGGGGAACAGGGCAACTGAGCCCCGCCGACCGCCCCGGTCGCCATCGACGTGCACGGACCCGTTCCCGGACAGGGGGCGGGTCCTTCGCCGTCCGGGCCCACGCCGGGTCCTTCGCCCGACCGGCCCGGTCGCGGCGCCGCCGGACCCCGGGTGGCGGGCACGGCAGAGGGGTGAACGCCGCACGGTCCTAGACTGAACCGATGGAACCCACGCAGCTGCTCATCCGGCCCGCACGGACACAGGACGTCCCGGCGATCCGTGACCACGTGGAGCCCCTGGCACAACGACGGGTCCTGCTGCAGAAGGAGGCCGTGGCCTACTACGAGTCGATCCAGGAGTTCATGGTGGCCGAGGCGCCGGACGGGTCACTGGCCGGGTTCGGCGCCCTGCACGTGATCTGGGAGGACATCGCCGAGGTCCGCACCCTGGCCACGGCCTCGGACTGGCGCGGGCACGGGGTGGGACACAAGCTCCTCGACCGGTTGCTGGACCGGGCCCGGGACGTGGGCGTGAGCCGCGTGTTCTGCCTGACCTTCGAGGTCGACTTCTTCACCCGCCACGGCTTCGAGGTGATGGAGGACCAGTCCGCCGTGGATCCGGAGGTCTATTCCGAGCTCCTCCGCTCCCACGACGAGGGCGTGGCCGAGTTCCTCGACCTGGCGCGCGTGAAGCCCAACACCCTCGGCAACACCCGGATGATCCATCACCTCTGACGGCTTGCCCTGCCGGGTGCCGACGAGGATGATTCCTGGGACAGGCCGCCGGCAGCGGGCCGGGGCCGGTGAGATCAGGGAGGGCCACATGGGCACCGGAGATCGCATGGAGAACAGCGCCGAGGAAGCCAAGGGCAAGCTCAAGCAGGGCCTCGGCGAGGCGACGGACAATGACCGCCTGAAGGCCGAGGGCAAGGCCGACGAGGTCAAGGGCAACCTCAAGAACGCCGGTGAGGACATTAAGGACGCGGCCAAGCGCGTCTTCGGCGGCGACAAGCACTGACGTCCCCTCCCGGTGCACCCCCGTCCCCGGTGACGGCCCCGCCACCGCAGGCAGGGACGGTACCCCCGGTCCGACGGCCCGGACGCCCCTCAGCGAGGCAGGCTGAGCGCGGCCTCCGGGCCGTCGTCGTCCCTGCGGGCCAGGCCGTCGGCGACGAGACCCGCCACGCAGCGCTCCCACTGGGCCTCGGCCGGGCGGTGGGCACCCAGCCGGGCGACCGCCGTCGGGTGCTGGGGAAGGGCGGCGACGAGTACGGAGCCCTGCTCGCGCAACACGGCCATCACGGCACCTCGCACCTGGCGGTCGGTGCCGGACCAGGCCTGGCCGCTCGGCCGGTAGTGGGGCTCCGGCATGCCCGCGGCGCGCCAGGCGCAGAGATCGGCCACGGGGCACTCCCCGCAGCGCGGGGAGCGGGCGGTGCAGACCAGCGCCCCGAGTTCCATGACGGAGGCGTTCCACCGGCAGGCCTCCTCGCGCTGGATCGGCATGAGGTCGCGGGCCAGCGCCGTCTCCGCTGCCGTCAGGGACTTCTCCGGCAGCGCCCGGCCGGACACCAGCCGGGCGTGGACCCGCCGGATGTTCGTGTCCACCACCACCTCGGGACGGCCGAAGGCGAAACAGGCGACGGCGGCCGCCGTGTACGCACCGACTCCCGGCAGGGCCAGCAGTTCACCCGCCGTCCGGGGGACCTCCCCGTCCGGGGAGGCGGCGATGGCGGCCGCCGCGGCCTGCAACCTCAGGGCACGGCGGGGATAGCCCAACCGGCCCCAGGCGCGCAGGACCTCGGCGGCCGGTGCCGCCGCCAGGTCGCGCGGGGCGGGCCAGCGGTCGAGCCAGTCGGTCCAGACCGGCAGGACGCGACTGACGGGGGTCTGCTGGAGCATGATCTCGCTGACGAGGATGCCCCAGGGGCTGCAGTCCGCAGCGCGCCACGGCAGGTCCCGGCCGTGGTCGGCGAACCAGTCGTTGATCCTGCGGTGGAGGGTGGCCGTGATCTCCGGCGTGGACATCGCGGAGCGGGGATCAGGCATGCGATCCACTGTACTGTCCGGGGCCCGTCCGGCGTGGCCGGTCCGGTCCACGGGGGATGGTCCTTAAGCTGGTGGCATGGCCGGCGACCCTCGAAACAGCGATCTGATGCGTCCGCAGTCCCCCGAGGTGTACCGGCGTCGCCGGATCGTCGCCCTGGTGCTGCTCGTGCTCGTGCTCGCGCTCGTGGTGGGACTGGTGGGATGGATCATCTCGCTGTTCCGGCCCGGGGGCGATGAGCAGTCGGGGAACCCCGGTGGCAACGCCAGCCCGTCCGTGACGGCCCCCGCTTCGCCCACCGGGGCCACGGGCACGGACACTCCCGCCCCCGCCTCGCCCACCGAGGCCACGGGCACGGACACCCCGGGTACCGCCGACCCGGCGAGCGGCGAGCCGACGGCGGACCCCTCGGACTCGGCCTCCCCGTCCGCGACGGCGGGATCCCTCGGCGCCACGGCGTGCCAGCCGGGCGACCTGGTGATCTCGGGGGCGACGGACCGCCAGTCGTACCCGGAGGGCGAGGACCCGGTGCTCGAGCTGCGGGTGGACAACACGGGGGATGAACCCTGCGCGGCCAACCTCGGGACCAGCCAGCAGGTGTTCACGGTGTACTCCGGATCGGACCGGATCTTCTCCACGCAGGACTGCCAGGTGGAGGGGGACGACGCGATGATGGAGATCTCCCCGGACGATCAGGAGCGGTCCCGGTTCACGTGGCCCCGCGTGCGCTCGGCACCGGGGTGCGCTGAGGTGGGATCCGAACCGCGAAGCGGGACCTACCGCCTCGAGGTGTCCCTGGGAGAGCTGCAGGCCCAGCCGGTGTCCTTCACGCTGCAGTAGCGCCGTCCGTCACGTCCCGTTCACCCAGGCGCGCATGGTGCCCAGCGCCTCGTTCAGGCTCGTCACCTCGGAGACCGTGACGTTCTCGGGCACATCACCCAGCGGTTCGGGGGAGACGGGCACCACCGCCCGGCGGAAGCCCAGCCGGGCCGCCTCGCGGATCCGCCGCCCGATGCCGGGGACCGGCCGCACCTCCCCGGCCAGGCCCAGCTCGCCGAAGGCGATCATGCCCGGAGGCACGGGCGCCTGGAGCTTGGCGCTGGCGATCGCCAGGGCTGCGGCGAGGTCGGAGGCCGGCTCCGTCAGGCGGACGCCGCCGACCGTGGCCACGTAGCAGTCGTCGTCCGTGAGCGGGAAGTTGGCCCGCCGCTGCAGGATGGCCAGGATCATGGTGATGCGTGCCGAGTCGAGGCCGCTGACCGTGCGCCGGGCCGCTCCCTGTCCGGACGGCGTCAGCAGTGACTGCACCTCGGCCACCAGGGGGCGTCGTCCCTCGAGGGTGACGGTCACGCAGGTGCCCTCCACCGGTTCCTTGGTGCCGGACAGGAACAGCCCGGAGGGGTCCTCGAGGGAGTGGATGCCGGCCTCACCGAGGTCGAAGCAGCCCACCTCGTCCGTGGGGCCGAACCGGTTCTTCACGGCCCGCACGAGACGCAGCCGCGAATGGCGTTCGCCCTCGAACTGGCACACCACGTCCACGAGGTGCTCGAGCAGTCTCGGCCCGGCGATGGAGCCGTCCTTGGTCACGTGCCCGACCAGCACGGTGGTCATGTTCCGCGACTTGGCCTCGTTGATCAGGCTGGCCGCCACCTCCCGGACCTGGGTGACACCGCCCCCGGTGCCCTCGACGGACTGGGACTGCAGCGTCTGGACGGAGTCCACGATGAGCAGGTCCGGATCGGCCTTCTCGATCTGTCCCAGTGCCCGGCCGAGGTCGGTCTCGGCCGCCAGGAACAGGGTGTCCGCCACCGCCCCGATGCGGTCGGCCCGCAACCGTACCTGGGCCGCCGACTCCTCGCCGGTCACGTAGAGCACGGTACGGGTGTCGCCCTCCGGGCGGCGGTGCCGGGCGACCTTGGCCGCCACGTCCAGCAGCAGCGTGGACTTGCCGATGCCCGGTTCGCCGGCCATCAGCACGACGGCGCCCGGTACCAGTCCCCCGCCCAGCACGCGGTCCAGCTCGGAGACGCCGGTGGTGTGGAAGCGTGCCTGCGAGGCGTCCACGTCACCGATGCGCACGGCGGGCACGGCGATGGTGGCCGCCGGGGTGCGGCCGGAGGTCGCGTCCGCACCGGTCTCGACCACGGTGCCCCAGGCCTGGCACTCCCCGCAGCGGCCGACCCACTTGACGGTGGTCCATCCGCATTCGCTGCAGCGGTAGCCGGGGTTCACGCGCTTGGCGGTCTTGGTAGCCATGGACCAAGGCTAATGGCGCGCACGGACGCGCTAGGGGCGCACCCGGTGGCCGTGGGCGCGCGGGAGCCTCACAGGGGCGGCAGGTAGGCCACCGCGTCGTCGTGGGAGGACCCGGTGGCCTCGATCAAGTCGACCATCATGGGCCGCAACAACATGACCAGGGCCTCCCCGTGCAGGGAGGTGGCGCCCAGCTCCGCGGGATCCAGGCGCCCCGCGGCGCCGCCCAGGGCGTCGCGGGCCACGGACAGGGACTTGTGCCGGCCGCGCGCGGCCGGTTCCCCGAGGGAGCGGCCGAGGATCTCGACGGCGTCGGCCGCCTCGTCGAACCAGTCGGCCAGCAGCAGGGTGCCCTGTTCGTCGAGGGAGTCGTGGTCGATGACGCTGATGACCCGCCGGGCCACGATGCGCAGGCTGCGCACCGCCAGGTCGGACTTCTCCACGGTCTGCGCGGTGGACTCCAGCACGGGCCGGGAGCGGCGCTGGGTGGGGGAGAAGGTCGCCACCTCCTGGGCATTGCGCACGTCCTTGTGCAGGTTGTCCACGGCGGACTGGGTTCCGCGGCAGGCCACCAGGGCCATCCAGGCCGTGCGGGACTCGTGGTTGCGCAGCGCCTCCGAGCAGTCGCGCAGCGTCCGGGTCACGGTGGCGTAGAGGTCCCGCAGCCCGGTGGCGGCCTCCTTCTGCAGGTTCTTCGGGTACAGCAGCGTCACCAGCAGGGCGATGAACCCCCCGACGACGGCGTCGACGCTGCGCGTGAAGGGACCGCCTTCCGCGGCGGGCAACAGGACGACCAGGATGGACTGCAGGCTCATCTGCAGGGTGAAGGCGGCCCCGGAGTCCAGGAAGCGGGCCACCATGATGGAGGTGAACACCACCAGGACGGCCTGCCAGTAGCCCTGGCCGAGGACGGCCTGCATGAGGTCGCCGACGAGGATGCCCAGGGTGCAGCCGGCCGCCACCTCGAGCACCTTGCGGACCTTGGGCTCGCGGTTGAAGCCGAGGGCGATGAGCGAGGCGGTGGCGGCGAACAACGGGTCCTCGTGCCCCAGGACGAACTCGGCGAAGGCGTAGGCCAGGACCGCGCACACCGCGCTCAGCGCCGCGGGGACCACCGCCGCGCGCGCCCGCGCGGCCCCGGTGCGGGCCCGCCGGGCGACGAAGGACCGGGCCCGGGACCAGCCCCCCCGCAGGGCGGTGGGGCCGGACGAACCGGTCGCTTGCTGGTGCATGAGACCAGAGTAGGGTGTGGACCGTTCGCCGACGACGGTCCCCGGCAGCCCACGCGGAACCACGGACGCTGCATGGTGAGGTTTCTCACGCTCCCGTGAGGGATGGGTCACGGGCTGGCGCTCCCTGCCCTGTCATCTCGTGAATGCACCGGTCCCGCAGCCGTGCGGGAGCCTGGAGGAACGGGCTCTCGTTAACGTCGCGTTAATCTTCGACCGCCCAGTGCTTCACCTTCCCCCCATAGGTTCGACCGCGGAACGAGGCCTGCGGCACCCGAATCCCGCGCCATGTGACCACTGGTAGCCGGGGGTAGGTCCTCTCCCGCACTGTCATCCATCCTGAAAGAGGCAATTCTGTGAAGGCTCTTCGCTTTGGCCGCTCCGCTGCGGTCCTCTCCGTCGCTGCTCTCGCCCTGACCGCCTGTGGCGGCAACGACGGTTCCTCGGACACCGCGGCCGAGGGCAACGGCTCCGTCGCGGGCAACCTGATCGGCGGTGGCGCCTCCTCGCAGGAAGCGGGCATGACCGCGTGGACCAACGGCGTGACCGAGGTCCACCCGGACCTCACCGTCTCCTACGACCCGGTGGGCTCCGGCTCCGGCCGCGAGGGCTTCCTGGCCGGACAGTACTCCTTCGCCGGCTCCGACGCCGCGATGGACGAGGAGGAGATCAGCCAGGCGGAGTCCGTCTGCGGACCGGAGGGCGTCTTCCACGTCCCGGCCTACATCTCCCCGGTCGCCGTGGCCTTCAACCTCGAGGGCGTCGACCAGGTCAACATGGACGCCGACACCATCGCCAAGGTCTTCACCGGCGAGATCACCACCTGGAACGACCCGGTCATCGCCAAGCAGAACCCGGACACCGAGCTGCCGGACACCAAGATCACCGTCGTGCACCGTGCCGATGACTCGGGCACCACGGAGAACTTCACCGACTACCTGGCCGCCGCCGCCCCGGAGTCCTGGACCTACGACGTCGTCGAGACCTGGCCCACCGAGATCACCGCCGAGTCCGCCCAGCAGACCTCCGGTGTCGTCTCCCTGGCGCAGTCCACCGACGGCGCGATCACCTACGCCGACGCCTCCCAGATCGGCAACCTGGGCACGGTGGCCGTGAAGGTCGGCGAGGAGTACGTGCCGTACTCCTCCGAGGCCGCCGCCCGCGCCGTGGAGACCGCCGGCGAGGGGCTCGCCGGGGCGCTCGAACTCGATCGCACCACCACCGAGGCCGGCGTCTACCCGGTGGTCCTGGTCACCTACGAGATCTTCTGCCACCAGTACCAGGACCAGGAGACCGCCGACATGGCCAAGGCCTTCGCCGAGTACGTCGTGTCCGAGGACGGACAGGCCACCGCCGCGGAGTCCGCGGGCAACGCCCCGATCTCCGACGCCACCCGCGAGGCCGCCCTGGAGAACATCCAGGGCATCACCGTCCAGGGCTGACATCCCCACTCACACCGGACGTGGGTAGCACGTGCTGCGGCCGCCGGTCCTTCCTCGTGAGGGCCGGCGGCTGTGCCATGCTGTGAACGCCATTTCCTCTTAGGACATCCATCCCCGGGATGCGGGAGCACCGCCCGCACCACGAACTCCGAAGGGAGTCACCGTGACTGACACAGCCACCGAGCCGTCCAGGAGGACGTCGCTCAAGGGCTCGCGCGGCGGCGAGGCGGGAGACCGCGTCTTCTCCGGCCTGGCGCTCACCGCCGGGATCGTGATCCTGCTGGTCCTCGCCTTCGTGGCGGTCTTCCTGCTCATCGAGTCGCTCCCGGCCCTGTGGCCCGAGGCGTTCTCCGACCAGGACAGCATCGAGAGCGCCGACACCTTCTGGCAGTACGTCTGGCCGTTGATGGCCGGCACCCTGATCGCCTCGATCATCGCCATCCTGCTGGCCACCCCGGTGGCCGTCGGGATCGCCCTGTACATCTCCCACTACGCGCCCCGGTCCATCGCGACTCCCGTCGGCTACGTCATCGACCTGCTCGCCGCCATCCCCTCCGTGGTCTTCGGCGCGTGGGGCATGACGGTCCTGGCCGGGGCGATGGTGCCGATCTACGCCTGGCTGAACGAGTACCTGGGCTGGATCCCGCTGTTCGGGGGGACCCCGACCACGACCGGACGCACCCTGCTGACCTCCGGCGTCGTCCTGGCCGTGATGATCCTGCCGATCATCACCTCCCTGTGCCGTGAGATCTTCCTGCAGACGCCGAAGCTGCACGAGGAGGCCGCCCTCGCCCTGGGCGCCACGCGGTGGGAGATGATCAAGATGACCGTCTTCCCGTTCGCCCGTGCCGGCATCGTCTCCTCGATCATGCTCGGCCTCGGCCGCGCCCTGGGCGAGACCATGGCCGTGACCCTGGTGCTGTCCCCGGGCATCTTCTCCTGGAGCCTGATCCAGTCCGGTCGCAATGCGACCATCCCCTCGGAGATCGCCCTGAACTTCCCCGAGGCCTTCGGCATGCGCCAGTCTGAGCTGATCGCCGCCGGCCTGATGTTGTTCATCATCACCCTCGCGGTCAACATGGTGGCCCGCTGGATCGTCAGCCGCCACAAGGAATTCTCGGGAGCGAACTGATGACCATCTCGAACGACACCGCCGCACCGCAGCGCACCTCCGTGCCCGGTGGGAAGAAGAAGAACTCCCTGACCGCGGGGCAGAAGCCGGGCTGGACCTGGATCGCCGTGCTGGCGGGTGCCCTCGTGGTGGCCGCCGGCATCACCGCGCTGCTGGGCGGAGGCAGCTTCAGCTGGGTGGGATGGCTGATCATCGCTGCGGTCCTCTACGTCCTCGGCATGTACCTGGCCACCCGGGTGATCGAGAACGCCCGGCGGGCCACGGACGGGCTGTGGCGGAACCTGGTCTGGGCGGCGTTCCTCCTGGCGCTGATCCCGCTGGTCTCGGTGATCTGGACGGTCGCGGCCAACGGACTGCCCACGCTCCTGGAGACCCCGCAACTGCTGTGGCGGGACATGCAGGGCGTCACCGGATCGGACGACATCGCCACCCAGACCGAGGGCGCCCCCCTGGCCGGCGGGTTCCTGCACGGACTGGTCGGCACCCTGATGATCACCCTGCTGGCCACCATCATCTCCGTCCCGATCGGCCTGCTGACCTCCATCTACCTGGTGGAGTACGGCCGCGGCGGCTGGTTCTCCCGGGCCATCGTGTTCTTCGTGGACGTCATGACCGGCATCCCCTCCATCGTGGCCGGCCTCTTCGCCTTCGCTGCCGTCCAGCTGGTCATCACCACGTTCATCGGGGACGGGCCGCGCCAGCTGCAGATGGTCAAGATGGGGCTCACCGCGGCCATCGCGCTGTCCGTGCTGATGATCCCGGTGGTCGTCCGCTCCACCGAGGAGATGCTGCGGGTGGTGCCGAACGAGCTGCGGGAGGCCTCCTACGCCCTCGGCGTGCGCAAGTGGCGGACCATCTTCAAGGTGGTCCTGCCGACGGCCATGTCCGGCATCGCCTCCGGCGTGACGCTGTCGATCGCCCGCGTGACGGGTGAGACGGCCCCGATCCTGGTGACGGCCGGGTATATCGCCACCACCAACTGGAACCCCTTCGACGGCTGGATGACCGCCCTGCCGGTGTACATCTACCGCCAGCTCATCAATCCCACCGCGCCCGCCGCGGCCGACCCGTCCGCTGAGCGTGCCTGGGCCGCGGCCCTGGTCCTCATCGTCATCGTGATGCTGCTCAACCTCATCGCCCGCATCGTCGCCAAGGCCTTCGCGCCGAAGAAGACCGGCCGCTGAGCCGAGCAGACCACAAGGAGAAGGAAAGACACATGTCCAAGCGCATCGACGCCGTCGACCTGAACGTCTACTACGGCAACTTCCGGGCTGTGGAGGGCGTCAACATCAACATCGAGCCGCGGTCCGTGACCGCGTTCATCGGGCCCTCCGGTTGCGGCAAGACGACCTTCCTGCGGACCATCAACCGCATGCACGAGGTCCTGCCCGGAGCCCGGGCCGAGGGCAGGCTGCTGCTGGACGGGGAGGACATCTACGACCCGGGCGTGGACCCGGTCACCGTCCGCACCATGGTCGGCATGGTCTTCCAGCGGCCCAATCCGTTCCCCACCATGTCCATCCGGGACAACATCCTGGCCGGCTACAAGCTGAACGGGACTCGCATGTCCAAGTCCACCGCGGACGGGATCGTGGAGAAGTCGCTGCGCGGCGCCAACCTGTGGAACGAGGTCAAGGACCGCCTCGACAAGCCGGGTTCCGGCCTGTCCGGCGGCCAGCAGCAGCGCCTGTGCATCGCCCGGTCGATCGCGGTGGAGCCCGACGTCATCCTGATGGACGAGCCCTGCTCGGCACTGGACCCGATCTCCACCCTGGCGATCGAGGACCTCATCAACGAGCTCAAGGACAACTACACCGTCGTCATCGTGACCCACAACATGCAGCAGGCGGCGCGCGTGGCGGACAAGACGGCGTTCTTCAACATCGCCGGCACCGGCAAGCCGGGCAAGCTCATCGAGTACGACGACACCTCGGTGATCTTCAACAACCCCTCGAACAAGCAGACCGAGGACTACGTCTCCGGCCGCTTCGGCTGATCCGGGCGCGACGCTCCACGGGGTGGGACCCAGGATGGGTCCCACCCCGTCGTCGTCCGCCGGCCGCTCAGAGCAGGGGGGAGCCGGCCGCGGTGATCAGCAGGGCGGCGCCGGCGCACACCAGCAGCGTGGCCACCCAGTAGGCCACGATCCGGGACACCGCGGGCCAGCGCACCGAGGTGTAGGGCTGGTTCTGCCCGGCCCCGACGATGGAGGCCACCGTGGCGTGCGTGGAGGACAGCGGGAGGTGCAGGGCATAGGCGCCCACGAACAGCAGTGCGGCGCTGACCAGGGACGCGATGCCGGCCCGCAGGGGATCGAGGTCGACGATCCGCTCCGTCAGGGTGTGGGCGATGCGCCATCCCCCGAACAGGGTGCCGGCCGCCAGGACCGTCCCGACGGACAGCGGGACCCACCAGTCCACGGCGGACGGTGCCCCGGCGCCGGCGAATGCCAGGAGCAGCACGAAGGTCATCCGCGTCCCGGACTGCACGCCGTGGCCGAGGGCGTTGGCGGCCGCGCTGACGGCCAGGGCCATCCGCGATCCGTGGTTCACCGTGCCGGGCGCGGCGTCCCGCGCCAGCCAGGTGGCCGGGGTGACGAGCAGCCAGGACAGGAACCAGGCCAGCAGGACGCTCAGGACCAGTCCCAGCATCATGGCGACGAGGAGCCCGGCCGACCAGTCGGCGTACAGTCCGAGGTCTCCGGTGATCGCCAGGGCGAGGCTGCCGCCGAGGACCGCGGAGATGATCGAGTGGGTCATGGAGACCGGCATGCCGCGGGACCAGGTGAACAGGCCCCAGCCCACCGCCACGAGGAACCCGACGCCGGCCAGCAGCAGTCCCTGCCCGCCTCCGTGCAGCTCCTCCGGGAGGCCCTGCCAGGCGGCCGTCATGAATCCGCCGGAGAGCACGCCGCCGACCAGGTTCATGGCCGCGGCGAGGAGGAGGGCCGCCCCGGGGGTCAGGGCCCGTTGGCGCACGGGGAGGGCGACGGCGTTGGGGGCGTCGCGCATGCCGTTGACGAGCCCGTAGACGACGGACAGTGCGAGGACGACGACCAGCATCATCGTCATGACCGCGGGCACGGGCTCAGGACTCCCGGACGAGGATGCTGCCGAGATGGGCGATGACCTCGCGCACGCTGGCGAGGGCGGCGTTGAGCGCGTGGGCGGTCTCCCGCTGGCGGTTGTAGTTGCGCTGCAGCAGGTCGTCGCTCATGCCGGCGACCCACTGGGTCATGAGCCGCTCGGACCGCTTGGACAACCGCTGGAGCTGGATCCACGTCTCCTCGAGCTCGTCGAGCTCGCGGAACTGTCCGGTGGCGTCGCGGAACAGGTCGGCCTGCCGGCCCAGGATCTCCAGGATGTCCAGGGGAGCCTCGGGAAGGCGGTACTGCTCGGTGAAGAGGATGAGGATCCCGGCGTTGCAGATCTTCTCCACGGCGTCGTTCAGGCCGTCCGCCAGCAGGTACAGGTCCTGCCGGGGCAGGGGGGTGATGAAGGCGCTGCGGAGGCTGGTCAGCAGGGCCATGTGACGGGCGGTGGCCTCCGTGTCGATCACGGTCAGCTCCTGGTCGGCTCCGGCCGCGGGCGCCGTGGGGGCGGCCATCAGCTGGGCCACGCGGTCGACGGCGGCGCGCATCCCCTGGGCGAGGGCGGCGAGATGCTCGAGGCTGACCGGGTCCGGTGCCAGCAGGCGCGAGAGAGAAAGGTTCATCACCGTGCAGGATATCCCGAAGGGTGGGGCGGTGCCGGACCGGGAACGCCTCTCGGCGAGTGGCCGCTCATGGCGGCAGAATATTGGAGCCCGGGGTTACCGCGGCCCGGCACCGGTATCCAGTGTGCGCGCCCCGGCCCCGGACTGTCCACCTCGGGTGCGGGGATCAGCCCGCCGCTGAACGCGGAATACTCAGTCGAGGGTTCCGGCCCGCCAGGCAGCGGCGGCGGCCTCGAGGTCCTCGGCCGTACCCAGCAACCGCTTGGCCTGGCGCAGCAGGGCCGTGGCCTGTGCCGGCTGGGCCGCGTCCAGCGCCTCCGCGTGGTGCGCCTGGCCCAGGCAGACCACGCGGCAGTAGGCGGCCGCGCGCTCCAGTGCCACGCCGAAGTCCCCCGTGAAGGCACCGGTGAGGATGTGGTCCGTGAGCAGCTGCAGTTCGCGCGCCCCGGGCGGCTCGATCGCCCCGGCGATGGCGCGGGCCACGTGGGCGTCATGACCGGAGCGGTACCAGGAGGCCCAGAGCTGGCCATTGCGGGTGGTCGCCGTCCGCAGGGCGTACAGGCGCCACAGGGCACCACCGAGGGACACGGCGGGAGCGTCGGCCCACAGCCGGGCCACCGTGTCGATGCCGGCGTCCTCGACCAGCGCGACCAGCCGCCCGACCGTCTCCTCGCTGGCACCGGACCGGCCGCCGTCGAGCAGGGCGTGGGCGAGCAGGGCCGCGCCCTCCGCGGTCTGTGCCGGGTCCGGACCCCCCTCGAAGGCCGCGAACTGCTCGGGGGCGAAGTGGCGGGGCCGATGGTGGCGGACGGTGCCGGCCGCCGTCGAGCTCGGGGACCGGCCGGAATGCCTCCGGGGGGACGTCACGGGCGGGGTGCCTCTCTGGAGAAGGGGGAAGGAAGATGCTGCCCTTCTACGGTACGCCTTGCGCGGGCGCGCGGGCGCGCGTGCGGGGCGTCCCGGGAGCCCCGGTGCAGCGCGGGACGGGTGGGATCTCGCTCCGCGATGGTGGATCTCCCCGGACCCCGCGGCCGCCGTCCGCTAGCATGGACTGCGGCCTCCTGCAGGCAGGCCGTGGGCCCTTAGCTCAGTTGGCAGAGCATCGGACTTTTAATCCGCGGGTCGTGGGTTCGATCCCCACAGGGCCCACCTGGGAAGGCCTCCGGCGCCGGGACGCGTGCCGGGGGCCTTCGTCGTCTCCACCGTGTCCCGGAGGCAAGGGGCAAGGGCCAGGGGCCAGGGCCAGGGGAACGGAACGCCGCCGAGCCGAATTGATCTCAGGAACGTCTCGAGCCCCCCCGGATGATCAAGATTCGATAACCCAACGGGGTGGCGTCCTCGGCCCCGAGGCGCCCGGATGCCCTTCAGGGCGGACCGCGATGGGGCCCGAATCCCGCGTGGCCGCGCGGTTTCCCCGCCGCGGTCGGCCTCCCCGCCGGCCGGGCGCCGGGTCGGGCGGCGGAGCAGCGGTCCCCCAGTCGTCATTCCGACAGGGCTGCGCAGGCCACCGGTCCGTGCCTACGCTGGTAGGCATGAGTGCTTCCCCTCGGGCGCTCCGTCAGCGGCTTCTGCGTGGCGGCGCCCTCGTGCCTGCTGCCGTCGTGGCAGCGGTCATCGGCGTACCCGCGGCGTCGGCGGCACCGGCGGGCGGGCTGGCCACCCACGCCGCGATGCACTCGGGCGTGGGGCCGATGGCCCTGTTCGGCGTCGACGAGTCCCTGCCGACCAACCCCGACCTGCTGCGGCACATGCTGTGGTCCCGTTCCGGGAAGGTGCCGGCGGCCACCGCCGGCGACCTGCGCGTGGCCACCTTCTCCGCCGGGCTGACCCGGTCCGCCCCGGGCCTGCTGGCCGATGAGCTCGCCGCACCCGGTTCGGTCCAGGCCCAGCGGGTCGCGGAGACCGTGCAGCGCGCCGCCCCGGACGTCGTGCTGCTGACGGACTTCGACGTGGACAGCGGTGAGGCCGCCGCGCGGTCCTTCCGCACGAATTACCTGGCCGTCGGTACCGGTGGGCAGGAGGGGATCGACTATCCGTACGTCTACACCGCGGAGGTCAACAACGGCGTGGACACCGGGGCCGACCTGGACAACGACGGCGTGATCGGCGGCCCGGGCGACTCGTTCGGCCCCGGTGAGTTCGCCGGGCAGCACGGCATGGTCCTGTTCTCCCGGCACCCGCTGGAGGAGGACGGGATCCGGACGTTCCGCGACCTGCGCTGGAACACGGTGCCCGGCAACGCGATCCCGGAGGGCAAGTACACGGAGCTCGAGCGGTCCGTGCTGCGCCTGTCCTCCACCGCCCACTGGGACATCCCCGTGAGGGTCGGCGACCGGACCGTGCACGTCCTCGCCGCGCAGCCCGAGGACCCCGGGGCCGGGACCGCCCCGGTCGAACGGCACCACGACGAGATGCGCTTCTGGGCCGACTACATCGCCGGGGACGCCGGGGACACCGGGTACCTCGAGGACGACGAGGGACGTGCCGGTGGACTGCCCGCCGGCAGTGACTTCGTGCTCGTCGGGGACTTCGGCCCGCGCGCCGAGCGGGCGCTCGACGGCGACCACCCCGCGGCCATCGCCTCCCTGCTGGAGTCGGAGGCCATTCAGGACCCCGCGCCCCGCTCCGCCGGCGCCCTGGCCGCGGACCCGGATGCCGCGACGGCCACCCGGGCCGTCCGGGACGGCGGCGGCGTGGAGCTGCTGCGCTCCGACTACGTGCTGCCGTCCGCGACGCTGGAGGCCACGGCAGCCGGGGTGTTCTGGCCGGCCAACGGGCAGCTGGGCTCCCACCTGACCCGGATCACCGACTCCGCCGAGGACGGGGAGGACCGCCGGGTCACCGAGCGCCGGCTCGTGTGGACCGACCTGGGAATGGACTGACCCCGCCGTGCAACGACAGACCCTCTCCAGCGGCCATCACGTCGTCTGGTCCCGTCCGGCGGGCGAACGCCGGGGGACCGACCTGGTGGTGGTCATCCACGGCTACGGCGCGAACGAGGTGAGGGCCGCCCAGGCCTATTTCGAGATGCTTCCGGAGGGGACCACGGGCCTGGCCGTGCGCGGTGGCTTCGAGATCGACGCCGGCGCCTACCCGGTGGCCGACGGCGTCGACGGACTGGGCTCCGGTCCCGGCGGCCCGGACCCGGGCGCGTGGGGCTGGTTCCTGCTGGACTACTTCCTCACCAACGACTTCGCCGAGGTGGTGGCCTCGGCTCACCGGGTGTTCGACGTGCTCGACGCCGAGGAGGTCACCGGGGCGGGATTCCGCTCGGTGGCGCTGCTCGGCCACTCCCAGGGGATGGCGATGGCCTCCACGGTGTACCGGCTGCGTCCGGAGGCCTTCGACTGCGTGGTGGGGCTCAGCGGCTTCGTGCTGTCCAATCCCCTGCTGGCGACCCTGGACAGCCCGCCGGAGGGCCCCGGGCCGCGTCCGTTCTTCTGGGGACGTGACGTCCAGGACCTGGTCATCAACCCGGACGCGATCGCCCACACGGCGGCCTGGCTCCAGGAGCACACGCACCTGACGGCCCGGACGTACGAGGGAATGGGCCACGGCACCAGCGCGGAGGAGGCCCGGGACGTGCGGATCTTCCTGAAGCACGCCCTGGCGATGAGCCGAGGTCAGTAGTCGCGGGTCTCCTTGCGCGAGATGGACTCCCCCGTGTGCGGGTCCTGGATGTTGCGGGACTCGGTGACCCGACGGCTGGCCGAACCGGAGGCGCCCATCTGGACCAGGGAGAGGACCAGCAGCAGGGCCCCGGCGGCCATCAGGATGTAGCCGGCGATCGTCAGGTCGATCCCCGGGATCACGTCCTGGACGGCGAAGGCGATGATCGCGCCGATGGCGATCAGGGCGATGGACGTGCCGAAGCGCATGGGGTCTCCTCCAGTCGGTCGTCCGGACGCGGGCGCGGTCGGACGTGGTCAGCGTAGTGTTTCATGGAGGACCACGGCCGCGCGGGACCAGACCGCGCAGCCCATCGTGTCACCGACGTGCAGGAGGCAGCCATGGTTAAGAAGAAGTCCATCATCGCCGGCGTGGCGGGCCAGAAGGCCGCCGACTTCGCGATCCAGCGCGTCGTCGACGAGCAGGGCAACCCCACCCCCGCCTTCCAGAAGGTGGTGCTCAAGGCCCTCGACGTGCAGCGGCCGCTGGTGCTGCGCAACCTGAACCGGTTGCGCCGCCAGAACCCGGAGGACACCCCCGCCCAGCTGGCGGAACGGCTGGGGAGGCAGTACCTGGCAGCGGTCACCGGCGGCGGGGCCGCCGTCGGGGGAACCGCCGTCGTGCCCGGTGTGGGAACGGCCGCGGCGCTGGGACTCTCCGCGGCCGCGACCGTGGGCTTCCTCGAGGCGACCGCGCTCTACGCCCAGTCCGTGGCCGAGCTGATGGGGATCCCCACCGACGACCCCCAGCGGGCGCAGACCCTCGTCATGGCCGTCATGCTCGGTGAGGACGGCCGCCGGATGCTGCGGGACTTCTCCAGCCAGGCCAACGGCCGCGGGATGGGCCCGCTGGCCGGGCCGCTCTCTCTGGTCAGCGGCTCCGCCGGCGTCTCCGAGGTGCTGTTCAACCAGATGAAGAGGATGTTCATCAAGCGCTTCATCGTCCGGCAGGGGGCCGGGATGCTCGGGCGGGTGGTGCCCTTCGGGGTGGGGGCCGTCGTCGGCGGCCTCGCCAACCGGGTCATGGGCAAGGGCGTGGTCAGGGCCGCGCAGAACCTCTTCGGCCCGCTCCCGGCCACGATCCCCGGAGCCCTGGCCAGCGAGCTCAAGGCCCTGCCGGCCGGCCGGAAGGGCCGCAGGGACGACGCCGGCCCCGAGGGCGACGCGGAGGAGTTCGGCGAGCTGCTGGCGGAGGACATCGAGACCGACTTCGAGCAGCTGACGGCGGACGGCACGCTCGAGGACCTGCGGCGCGAGGACCCGGAGGCCTTCGCCGCCGAGGTCGAGGCCGCCCGCGAGGCCCATCGGCGGGCCCGCGGGGACCGGTAGGGCCGCCCGCCTCAGCCGAAGACGGCGTGGGCCACGGTGTAGATCGCCAGGCCCGCCAGCGCGCCCACGATCGAGCCGTTGATGCGGATGTACTGCAGGTCCTTGCCCATGTAGAGCTCGATGGTCCGGGAGGCCTGGCGGCCGTCCCAGCGCTGGATGGTCTCCCCGATGACGCCCACCACCTCGGGGCCGTAGGCCCGGGCCAGGTGCTGGGCCGCGTCCGAGGCCCAGCCGTCCACCCGGTCCGCGAGGGCCGGGTCCTCCTGGAGCCGCCCACCGAGGTCCTGGAGGGCGGCCACCATGGCCTGGTGCAGGTCCGAGGCGGGATCGCGCAGCTGGACCAGCAGGGCCTCCTTCGTGGTCGCCCAGGCCTGTCCGGCCCACTCGCGCATCCTGGGGTCGTTGAACAGGTCCCGCTTGGCCTGCTCCACCCGGTCACGCGTGACCGGGTCCTCGCGCATGTCCCGGATCAGCTCGTCCAGCCACTGGTCCACGGAACGGCGCAGTTCGTGCTGCGGCTCGGCCCGCACCGAGGCCAGGTACTTCAGGGCCTCGGCATGGATCCGTTCGGCCAGCAGCTGGTCCACCACCTCGGGCACCCACTGCGGGGACCGGCGCCGGACGCTGCGCACGAAGAACTCGGGATTGCGGGCCACCCAGTCCCCGGTACGTGCCACCACCAGGTCCACCACCCGGTCATGGTGCCGCTCGGAGACCACCTTGCCCAGCACGGTGGACAGGGTCGGGGACCAGTCGGGCTCGACCATGTGGCGCTGCACCAGGCCGGCCAGCACGTCCCGGACCAGGACGTCGTCCAGGGCGTCCAGGATGCCCTCCGCGGTCGCGGAGACCTCGCGCGCCACCCGCTCGGCGTTCGGGCGCCGGCGCAGCCAGGCGCCCGCCCGGTCCGCCACCCGCAGGCCCTCCAGTTTCTCCCGGGCCACGTCCCCGGCCAGGAAGTTCTCCTGCACGAAGGTCCCCAGGGACTCGCCGATGGTGTCCTTCTTACGCGGGATGATCGCCGTGTGCGGGATCTTCAGGCCCATCGGGTGCCGGAACAGGGCGGTCACCGCGAACCAGTCCGCCAGCGCGCCGACCATCCCGCCCTCCGCCGCCGCCCGGACGTAGGCGAGCCACGGATAGCTCTCCTGCAGCGCGAAGGCCAGGACGAAGATCACGGCCATGACCACCAGCAGCCCGGTCGCCACCAGCTTCATCCGCTTCAGGGCGGCCTCGCGTTCGGCCTCACCGGCCCCGGCGGAGCCCGGCGTGACGGCGGGCCCGGGGGTGACGTCGGCCCGGTGCTGCGCCCGGGCGGGGCCGGGCGCGGAGGCGGGCAGGCCGGCATCGGGAAGGTTCTGGTCCATGGATCCTCCGGCCGGGGTCAAAGTGTCAGCACAAGTTAACCAGCAGGTCGCCTGCTGGCGGGCCGGCGCGTGCCCGCCGTTCCTAGGCTGGGCCCGTGTCCGACACCTCGATGCACGTCACCGGCCCGGAACACCCTCATCCTACGGATCACCGACCCCTGGTCATCGCCCACCGCGGATCCTCCGCCGCCTTCGCCGAGAACACCCGTGCCGCGTTCCTGCACGCGCTCGCCGAGGGGGCCGACGGCGTGGAGGTGGACGTCCACCTCAGCCGCGACCGGCACCTGGTCTGCCTCCACGACCCGACCCTGGAACGGACCTCCGACGGTTCCGGGCCGGTCGCCGACCACACCCTGGCCCAGTTGCGCCGGCTGGACTTCCACGGCTGGAAGGGGGCACGCCTTCCCGGCGAGTACGGTCCGGCCTCGGCGCAACTGCTCACGCTGCCGGAGCTGGTCGAACTGCTCGCGGCGGCCGGCCGCCCGGTGCGGCTGGCCCTGGAGCTCAAGCATCCGAGCCCGTTCGGCCACGAGCTGGAGGAGCGCGCCCTGTCCTGCCTGCTGCAGGCGGGCTGGGATCCGGAGACCTCCCGGATCGGGGCGGTGGAGGTCTCCTTCATGAGCTTCTATGCCGGATCCCTGCAGTACCTGGCCCCGGTGGTGGACACCGACCACCTCTGCCCGCTGGTGTCCACCGTGCCGGACGCACCGGTGGCCGGCCGGTTCGGCCTCGGACCGCTGAGCCGTGCCGCGCTGCGGGCGGCGCTGCGCCAGGCCGTGGCGGACGCCGAGCGGCTGATCTGGGAGGGCCGGGCCGGGATGGCGGGCCCGGGCGTGGACTACGTCCGTCACCACCTGGCGGACGTGAAGGCCTGGCTCGCCGCTGGCCGCACCCTGCGGGTGTGGACCGTGGACCGGTCCGAGGACGTGGAGCTGCTGCGGGCCGTGGGCGTCCAGGAGATCACCACGAACCGGCCGGGACCGGTGCTGGCCCAGGTGGTCCGGCGCGGCGCGCCCGTCCCGGCGTACGCCGGGCACTGAGGCGGGTCCGGGCCGGTCGCCGCCGCGCCACGGGCCGGTGGCGGAGAAGTCGACGAGGGGCGTTCTCGGGCCTTCGCGGGCGTCCGCGGGTGGGCCCCGCGGGGTGCGGCCCCGCGGGATGTGTGCATGATCTGGGGCGATGCGGTTATGCTCTCCCCTATCCCTCGTGACGTGATCCCTGTCACGATGATCACTCGACACCCTCGGGAGCAACCATGTCCTCATTCCTCCGGCGACGCATCGCCGCGGTGACCGCAGCGGGGGCCGCGGTCGCCCTGGTCCTGTCCGGCTGTGCGCAGAGCCAGCGCGACGACGCCGGCGGGGAGGCGAGCGGGGGCGAGGGCGACGCGTCCTCGGTGGACAGCCAGTTCATCTTCGCCGCCTCCTCCGACCCCAAGTCCCTGGACCCGGCCTTCGCCAACGACGGCGAGACGTTCCGGGTCTCCCGCCAGATCTTCGAGGGCCTGGTGGGCACCGAACCGGGCACCCCGGACCCGGCCCCGCTGCTGGCGGAGTCCTGGGAGACCAGTGAGGACGGGCTCACCTACGACTTCCAGCTCAAGCAGGGCGTGACCTTCCACGACGGCACGGACTTCAACGCCGAGGCCGTCTGCGCCAACTTCGACCGCTGGTACAACTTCACGGGCATCCAGCAGGCCGAGACGATGTCCTACTACTACGGCAAGCTGTTCCGCGGGTTCGCGGACTCGCCCGAGGACGCGGTCTACGAGTCCTGTGAGGCGGTGGACGAGCACCAGGCCCGGATCACCCTGGCCCAGCCGTTCGCCGGTTTCATCGCCTCCCTGTCCCTGCCGGCCTTCGCCATGCAGTCCCCGGCCGCGATGGAGGAGTTCGGGGCGGACGAGGCCGGTGGCACCGCCGAGTCCCCGGAACTGAGCGAGTATGCCCGCGCGCACCCCACCGGGACCGGCCCGTTCGCCTTCGAGTCCTGGAACGTGGGCCAGGACATCTCCCTGAGCGCCTACCAGGACTACTGGGGTGAGCAGGGTGACGTCCAGGAGATCACCTTCCGGGTGATCGACGACCCGGTGGCCCGCCGCCAGTCCCTCGAGGCCGGCCAGATCGACGGCTATGACCTGGTGGCCCCGGCCGACGTGGCCGACCTGGAGCAGGCCGGGTTCAAGATCTTCACCCGGGATCCGTTCACCATCCTCTACCTGGGCCTGAACCAGGAGGTCGAGGAGCTCAAGGACCCCAAGGTCCGCCAGGCGATCTCCTACGCGATCGACAAGGACGCCCTGATCCGGCAGACGCTCCCGGAGGGCACCAAGCCCGCCACCCAGTTCATCCCGGACTCGGTCAACGGCTACACCGAGGACGTGGAGACCTACGACTACGACCCGGCGAGGGCCAAGGAGCTGCTGGCCGAGGCGGGCTACGAGAACGGCTTCACGGTGGACTTCAACTACCCCACCGGCGTCTCGCGTCCGTACATGCCCACCCCCGAACAGGTCTTCTCGAACCTCTCCGGCCAGCTGGCCGAGGTCGGGATCGAGGTCACGGCGGTCCCGGAGAAGTGGAGCCCGGACTACCTGGACCGCGTCAACGGCACCGCCGACCACGGCATCCACCTGCTGGGCTGGACCGGTGACTACAACGACACCGACAACTTCGTGGGCGTGTTCTTCGGCCAGCAGAAGCCGGAGTTCGGCTTCGACAACCCGGAGCTGTTCGAGGCCCTCAGCGAGGCCCGGCAGGAACCGGTGCTGGAGGAGCAGACGCCCATGTACGAGGAGGTCAACAGGATGGTCTCCGAGTACGTCCCCGCCGTCCCGCTGGCCCACCCGGCCCCCTCGCTGGCCTTCGCCGAGCGAGTGGACGACTACCCGGCCAGCCCGGTCAACGACGAGGTCTACAACCAGATCGAACTGAACAAGTGATCCGACCGTCCCTGGAGCGGGACCGGGTCCACCCCGGTCCCGCCCCGGTCCGCCTGCCCTCCGCGAAGGGACGCTGAGTGTTCCGCCTCATCGGCAACCGACTGCTGCTGCTGGCCCCCACCATCATCGGGCTCTCCGTCCTGCTCTTCCTGTGGGTCCGGGCGCTGCCCGGGGGGCCGGCCACCGCCCTGCTGGGGGACAAGGCCACCCCGGAGGCCGTGGCCAGGGTCAACGAGGCCTACGGCTTCGACCGCCCGATCCTGGAGCAGTACTTCATCTACATGGGCCGGATCCTCTCCGGTGACTTCGGCAACTCCCTGCTGACCAGCCGGCCGGTGCTGGAGGAGTTCGCGGCCCGGTTCCCGGCCACGCTGGAACTGACCGCGTTCGCCCTCCTCTTCGCCGTGGGCTTCGGGATCCCGCTGGGCTACTGGGCCGCTCGGCACGTGGGCCGCTGGCAGGACCAGGCCGCCGTGCTGCTGTCCCTGATGGGTGTGGTGGTGCCCGTGTTCTTCCTGGCCTTCATCCTCAAGTGGGTGTTCGCCGTCCAGTTGGGCTGGCTGCCCACCGACGGTCGCCAGGATCCCCGGATCGACGCCACCCACTACACGAACTTCTTCGTCTGGGACGGGATGATCACCGGGGAGTACGACGCCGCCTGGGATGCCCTGACGCACCTCGTGCTGCCCGGGGTGGCGCTCGGGACCATCCCGCTGGCCATCATCGCCCGGATCACCCGGGCCTCGGTGCTCGAGGTGCAGAACGCGGACTACGTGCGCACCGCCCGGGCCAAGGGCCTGGCCCCCCGGCTGATCCGCAACCGGTTCGTGATGCGCAACGCGCTGCTGCCGGTGACCACCACGCTGGGCCTGCAGCTGGGCCTGCTGATCTCCGGGGCGGTGCTGACCGAGACGGTGTTCGCGTTCAACGGGATCGGCAGCTTCCTGTGGGATGCCATCTTCAACCTCGACTTCCCGGTGCTGCAGGGGTTCATCATCTTCATCGCCGTCATCTACTCCCTGATCAACCTGCTGGTGGACGTCTCGTACGGCCTCATCGACCCCAGGGTGCGTGTCTCATGAGCGTGAACCTGCCTCCCGCCGCCGGCGGTCCCACGGAGGGCCGGACGCCCGGTGGTCCGCCCGCTTCCGACCCGGCGTCCGGGGGCCTGCTGCCCGGGACGACCGGGACGGTCGTGACAGCGGGGCCCCGGCGGGACGATGGCGGTCCCGTGAAGGGCACCTCCGTCTGGAAGGACGCCTTCCTGCGGTTGCGGCGCAACCCCGCCGCGATCGCCGGTGCGGTGATCGTGGCGCTGTTCCTGCTGGTGGCCGTGCTGGCCCCGCTGATCGCCCCGTACCCGGGGGAGGCGGTGCCGGGGGCCCGGGAGATCACTCCGGGCCACATCCCCGGCCCGGGCGAGCTGCCGCAGTTCCCCCTGGGCCTGGACCGCTTCGGCGGGGACGTGCTGTCCAAGCTCATCTGGGGAGCGCAGTCCTCGCTGATGATCGGCGTGGTCTCCACGGCGCTCGGCCTGGCCGGGGGCATGGTGCTGGGCCTGCTGGCCGGTGCGTTCGGCGGCTGGGTCGACGGGGTGGTGATGCGGATCGTGGACATCCTGCTGTCCGTGCCGAACCTGCTGCTGGCCGTGTCGATCGCCGCCGTGCTGGGCCAGGGACCGTACGCGGTGATGATCGCGATCGGCGTCTCCCAGGTGCCGATCTTCGCGCGGTTGCTGCGCTCGTCCATGCTCAGCCAGAAGAGCGCGGACTACGTGCTGGCCGCCCAGACCCTCGGGCTGAGCCGGCGGACCATCACCATGAGCCACGTGCTGCCGAACTCGGTGGGACCCGTGATCGTCCAGGCCACGCTGACCCTGGCGACCGCCGTCATCGATGCCGCCGCCCTGTCCTTCCTGGGCCTGGGTGGTGGCCGCCCGGAGACGGCCGAGTGGGGACGCATGCTCACCTACGCGCAGTCCGAGCTGGGCATCGCCCCGTGGCTGGCCTTCCTGCCCGGCCTCTGCATCGCCGTCACGGCGCTGGGATTCACCCTGCTGGGCGAGTCGCTGCGCGAGGCGCTGGACCCGAAGTCGAGGGCACGGTGAACGGGATGGGTGACGTGCGCACCGAGGACGAGAGGACACCCCGCGTGGAGCCTGAACCCCTGCTGCAGATCCGGGACCTGCAGGTCGACTTCACCACCATGCACGGTTCCGTGCGGGCCGTGGAGGACGCCTCGCTGTCCCTGGAGGCCGGACGCACCCTGGCCGTCGTGGGCGAGTCCGGTTCCGGCAAGTCCACCACCGCGATGGCCGCGATCGGGCTGCTGGCGGGCAACGGGAAGGTGACCGGCGGGTCCATCCGGTTCAACGGCCAGGACCTGGTGGGTCTGCCCGAGTCGAGGATGCGGGACATCCGGGGCCGCCAGATCGGCCTGGTCCCGCAGGACCCCATGTCCAACCTGAATCCCGTGTCCCGGATCGGCACGCAGGTCGCCGAGACCCTGCTGACCCACCGGCTGGCCACCCGCAGGGACGTGGACGCCCGGGTGGTGGAGGTCCTGGAGGCCGCCGGGATCCCCGAGGCCGGACGGCGGTCGAGGCAGTACCCGCACGAGCTCTCCGGGGGGTTGCGCCAGCGTGCCCTGATCGCCGTGGCGCTGGCCTGCCGGCCGCGGCTGCTCATCGCGGACGAGCCGACCTCCGCGCTGGACGTGACCGTCCAGCAGGTGATCCTGGACCAGATCGAGCAGATGACCGACGAACTGGGCACCGCCATCCTGCTCATCACCCACGACCTCGGACTGGCCGCCGAGCGCGCCCAGGACCTGGTGGTGATGCACCGCGGGAAGGTGGTGGAGTCCGGACCGGCGGCCCAGTTGCTGGAGGACCCCCAGCACCCGTACACCCGGTCCCTCGTGCGGGCGGCGCCCTCCGTGGCCGCGGTCCGGCTGGCCCCGGACGCCTTCACCGGAGCGCGCGGCGAAGGCCACCCGGCCCCGGGGCACCGGGAGGACCACCCGGGTGCCCGCCCGCTTCCCGACGGCGGCACGGCCGGTTCACTGCCGGCGTCGGCCCCCGTCCGTGCCGGGGACGGTCGGGGCAGGGGGTGGGGTGCCGGGGCGGACACGGAGCCGCTGGTGACCATCACCGACCTGACCAAGGTCTACCCCGTCCGCGGCGGGGACGACTTCTACGCCGCGAGGAACGTCAGCCTGGAGATCCCCCGCGGCACCACCGTGTCCATCGTGGGGGAGTCCGGCTCGGGCAAGACGACCACGGCGAGGATGCTATTGAGGCTGATCGAGCCGACGTCGGGATCCATCAGCTTCGACGGCCGTGACGTGCTGACCCTGGACCGCCGCGGACTGCGGGACTTCCGCCAGCGCGTGCAGGCGGTCTTCCAGGACCCCTACTCCTCCCTGAACCCGATGTTCACGGTGGGACGCATCATCGAGGAGCCGCTCATCGCCTACAAGCGGGGCGGGGCCCGGGAGCGGCGGGACCGGGTGGCGGAGCTGATGGACCAGGTGGCGCTGCCGTCGAGCATGCACCGCCGGTATCCGGCCGAGCTCTCGGGAGGCCAGCGGCAGCGGGTCGCGATCGCCCGGGCCCTGGCCCTGCGCCCGGAACTGATCGTGTGCGACGAACCGGTCTCCGCCCTGGACGTGCTGGTCCAGGACCAGATCCTGACGCTGCTGGGCGACCTGCAGCAGGAGCTGGGGCTGAGCTACCTGTTCATCTCCCACGACCTGGCCGTGGTCCGGCTGATCTCGGACTACGTCTGCGTGATGAAGGACGGGGAACTGGTCGAGGCCGCCACGAGCGAGGAGATCTTCACCAATCCGCGGCACGCCTACACGCGCAGGCTGCTGGCCTCGATCCCGGGCAACGAACTGGGGATCGAGACCGGCGTGGCCTGAGGGCCCGTCACGCCCGGCGGGGCGGGCCGTCAGAGCGCGCCCTGCTGCCGGGCGACCTTCAGCGTGAGCTGGGCGATCGCCATCTCCTCGTTGGTCGGCACCACCAGCACCGGGATGGCGGACTCCTCGGTGGAGATCACCCGGGGCGCGTGCGAGCGCTCGAGGTTCTTCTCGGCGTCGTACTCCACGCCCAGCGGCTCCAGCCGGTCCAGCACGGTGGCGCGGAACGGGGCGGAGTTCTCCCCGATCCCCGCGGTGAACACGATCGCCTGCGCCCCGCCGACGGCCACGTGGTAGCCGCCCACGTACTTGGCCAGCCGGTAGGAGGCGACCTTGATGGCGGTCCGGGCGCGGCGGTGGCCGGCGTGGGCGGAGTCCAGCACCTGGCGCATGTCCGCGTTGCCGGACATCCCCAGCAGCCCCGACTCGTTGTTCAGCAGCCGGTCCATCTGCTCGGCGTCGTAGTGGTGGTTCCGGATCAGGTGCGTGATGATCGACGGGTCCACGTCCCCGGAGCGCGTGCCCATGACGAGACCGGCCAGCGGGGTGTAACCCATGGAGGTGTCCACGGACCTCCCGCCGCGGATGGCGGTGGCCGAGGCGCCGTTGCCCAGGTGCAGGATCACCGCGTTGAAGTCGTCCCGGTCGATGCCGAGGGTCTCGGCCGCGATCCCGGTGACCAGGTCGTGGCTGGTGCCGTGGAAGCCGTAGCGGCGGATGCCGTTCTCGGTGTAGAGCGCGTCCGGCAGGGCGTAGCGCCAGGCCTCCTCCGGCATGGTCTGGTGGAAGGAGGTGTCGAAGACGACCACCTGGGGCATGTCCGGCCACCGGTCCGCGATGGCCCGCAGGCCCTGGGCGGCCGCCGGGTTGTGCAGCGGGGCCAGCGGGGCCAGCCGCTCGATCGCCCGGATGACCTCCATGGTCACCAGGGCCGGGGCCTTGAAGCGCTCGCCGCCGTGCACCACGCGGTGGCCGGCGGCGGCGATCTGACGGTCCCCGAGAATCTCCTCCAGTTCCTCGTTGACCCGTTCCAGCGCCTCGACGTGGTTGTCGATCCCGGAGCCGGGCACCCCGATGCGCTCCACCAGGCCCTTCGCCACCACCGGGTCCGCCGGCTCCGTGCCGTCGGCATTGACCTCACGAACCTGGTACTTCAGTGAGGAGGAGCCGGAGTTGATGACGAGGATGAGCATGTCTGGGAGAGCCTTTCTGGGGAGGCGGGGGCCGGAGCCGGTGGTCAGTCGCCCTGGGCCTGGATGGCGGTGATGGCCACGGTGTTGACGATGTCGTCCACCGTGCACCCGCGGGAGAGGTCGTTGACCGGCTTGTTCAGTCCCTGCAGCACCGGCCCGACGGCCACGGCCCCGGAGGACTGCTGGACCGCCTTGTACGTGTTGTTGCCCGTGTTCAGGTCCGGGAAGATGAACACGGTCGCCTGGCCGGCCACCTCGGAGTCCGGCATCTTCGAGGCGGCCACGGAGGCGTTCACCGCCGCGTCGTACTGCAGCGGGCCGTCCACCTTCAGCTCCGGGTGGGCCGCCCGGACCAGTTCGGTGGCGGTGCGGACCTTGTCCACCGCCTCCCCGGAGCCGGAGCCGCCGGTGGAGTAGGACAGCATGGCCACCCGCGGGTCCACGCCGAACTGGTGGGCGGTCACGGACGAGGCGTAGGCGATGTCGGCCAGCTGGTCGGCGTCCGGGTCCGGGTTCACGGCGCAGTCGCCGTAGACCAGGGCGCGGTCCGGCAGCAGCATGAAGAACACGGAGGAGACGATCGAGACCCCGGGACGGGTCTTCACGAACTCCAGTGCCGGGCGGATGGTGTTGGCGGTGGTGTGTGCCGCCCCGGAGACCATGCCGTCCACGTCTCCCAGGTGGACCATCATCGTGCCGAAGTACGCGCCCTCGGTCATCACCTCGCGCGCCCGGTCGATGTCCACCCCCTTGTGGGAGCGCAGCCGGGCGTACTCCTCGGCGTAGCGCTCACGGGCCGGCGCGGTGGCGGGGTCCAGCAGTTCCAGGCCGGTCAGGTCCACGCCCTCGCGGGCCGCCACGTCGCGCACCAGGGCCTCGTCGCCGAGCACCACGAGGTCGCACACGTCCCGGCGGCGCAGGATCTCGGCGGCGCGCAGGATGCGGGGGTCCTCGCCCTCCGGGAGCACGATCCGCTTCCGGTCGGCCCGGGCCCGCTCGATCAGCCCGTGCAGGAAGCGCAGCGGGGTGGTCCGCTCGGCGCGCGGCAGCTGGATGCGCTCGAACAACTCGTTGCCGTCCACGCGCTGGTGCCAGGCGCCCAGGGCTGCGGCGGTCTTGCGGGGCTGGGCGCTGGAGAGCTCGCTGCGCACCGTGGCGACGGACCGGGCCGTGCTGAAGGTGTCGGCGAAAGTGCTGAAGATCGGGAAGGTCGCCCCGGCGTAGAGTCGGCGGATCTGCTCGTTGGGCTCGATCCCGTTGGTCAGGATCATCCCGGAGGCCACGGGGAACTCCGGGGCCAGGGACGAGGCGACGGTGGCGAGCACGGCGTCCGAGCGGTCCCCGGAGACCAGCACGAGGGCGCCCTCACGCAGGATCTGCAGGAAGTTCCCGCCCTCCATGGACACGGCCCTGACCTCGGAGACGTCACGGTCCAGGTTCGTGTTGCCGGCCACCTGGGTCAGGCCGAGGGCGGCGGCGATCTCCGCCACCGAGGGCAGCGCCAGCTCGGGCAGCTCGGGCAGGACGTACACCGGCCAGGCGTGGCGGCCGGGGCGGATGGCCTCGGTGACCGTGTCCAGGCGTGCCGGGTCGGCCCGGTTGACCATCATCGCCAGCAGCTCGACGCCGGACTCGTCCAGGGTGCGCCGGGCCAGGTCCACGGCATCGGCGACGCCGGTCCCGTCCAGCCCGGCAGCGGAGACCACGCCCACCACGGGCGTGCCCAGGTGGCGGGCCAGCGAGGCGTTGAGGTCGAGCTCGATCGCCGGGTCTGCCCCGGTCAGGTCCGTGCCCTCGACCACGATGATCGCGCAGGCCGCAGCCATCTCGTCGAACTGGGCCACGCAGCGCTCGTGCAGTTCGTCGGAACGGCCCTCGGCCAGCATGCCCCGCGCCTCGGCGGCCGTCACCCCGCCCCGGGACCGGCCGGCGTCGAGCCCGTAGCTCTCCCGCATCAGCTGGACCATGGGGTCGGCCTCCACCGAGTCACCCGGGACCACCGGGCGGAAGAAGCCGATCGAACCGGTGCGCTTGTACAGCGAGTCCGCCAGCCCGAGCGTCACGAGGGACTTGCCGGCCCCGTTGGTGGTGGTGGTGACGAAGATGCCCTGGGTCATGTCGCGTTCCAAGCCTTCCCGTGGACGGTGTGCCTCGGATCCCACTCTAGGCGCGCGCTCCGCGGGCTCCGGCCACGTGGGCGCTTTGGGAGCGGCCCTGATCACCGGCTACCGTGTCCTACGCCATTCTCCTGTCATCCCATCGCACCTCACCTAGGGGACACCATGTCACGTCACGACCCCGTGGACCGCCATCATCCGGTCCACAACCCCGAGATCGTCGGGTTCACGCAGGCCGAGATCGACGAGACGCCGGTCAAGGTCAAGTGGAACTCGCTGGGTCCCGGCATCGTCGCCGCCGCCACCGGCGTGGGCGCCGCGGACCTCGTCGCCACCCTGACGGCGGGCTCGCGCTACGGCTACGGGCTCATGTGGGCCGTGGTGCTGGGCGTCATCTTCAAGATCGTGCTCGTGGAGGGCACCGGCCGGTACTACCTGTCCACCGGCAAGACCATCTTCCAGGGCTGGCGCACCCTGGGCGTCTGGACCAGCTGGTACTTCGGCATCTACATCATGATCTGGGGCTTCGTCTACGGGGCCACCGCCATGAGCTCGGTGGCGCTGCCCCTCTCGGCGCTGTTCCCGGAGGTCGACTCCAAGATCTTCGCGATCGTCTCCGGGCTGATCGGCCTGGGCCTGGTGTGGATCAACAAGTACGGGCTCATCGAGAAGCTCATGACCGTGCTCATCGGCATCATGTTCTTCGCCGTGCTGGTCTCGGCGGCCCTGACCGCGCCGAACCTCGGGGAGATCCTCACCGGGCTGATCCCCATGATCCCCGCGGAGGAGGGCGCCATGTTCTACGTCCTCGGACTGGCCGGCGGCGTCGGCGGCACCATCACCCTGGCCGCCTACGGCTACTGGCTGCGCGAGAAGGGCTGGAACACGCCCAAGTGGATGAAGGTCATGCGCTACGACAACGCCACGGCCTACGTCCTCACCGGCATCTTCGTGATCGCCACCATGATCATGGGCGTGGAGCTGCTGCACTCGGCCGGGCTGGCCATCTCCGCCGGTGACCGCGGGCTGCTGGACGTGGGCAACGTGCTGGCCGACCGCTACGGCCAGGCGTTCTCCATCATCTTCCTGATCGGCTTCTTCGCCGCCTCCTTCTCCTCCCTGCTGGGCGTGTGGCACGGCGTCTCGCTGATGTTCGCCGACTTCTGGACGAACTTCCGCAAGCCGGCCGACAGCCTGGACCAGGACGACGCCCCCTCGCTGGAGTCGAAGCCGGCCCGGTTCTACCTGATCTGGCTGACCATCCTGCCGATGTCCCTGCTGTTCCTGGAGCGGCCGATCTTCCTGATCCTGCTCTACGGCACGCTCGGGGCGCTCTTCATGCCGTTCCTGGCCGTCACGCTGCTGTTCCTGAACAACCAGCGCAAGCTCGTCCCGGCGAAGTTCCGCAACCGCTGGTTCCACAACGCCCTGCTGGGCCTCACCGCCCTCGTCTTCGTGGTCCTCGGCGGTTACGAGCTCATCAAGGCGGTGGCGCCGCTCTTCGGCGGCGGCGCATAGCCCACCCCTTGGGCCCCCGGCGGCGGTGGGGCAGACTGGATGCATGATCGTCGCCTTCTCCGTCGCCCCCTCCGGAACGCCCCGCCCCGGGGATCCCGGTACGCAGCACCAGGCCGAGGACGGTTCGGTGCACGACGCCGTGGCCGCCGCCGTGCAGGTGGTCCGGGACTCCGGGCTGCCCAACCGCACCTCCTCGATGTTCACCGAGATCGAGGGGGAGTGGGACGAGGTCATGGCGGTCGTCAAGGACGCCGTGGACGCCGTGGCCCCGTTCGGCTCACGGATCTCGCTGGTGCTCAAGGCGGACATCCGGCCCGGGCACACCGGTGAGCTCGACGGCAAGGTCGAGCGCCTGGAAGCGGCCCTGAAGAACCGGTGAGCGGGTCCGGGAACCAGGCCCGCTTCTACGTCCGCGACGCCGCCCAGGCCGACCTCGAGGCCGTGCTGGCCATGAAGGCCGTCGCCTGGCGCGAGGCCTACGGCCACCTGAGGGACGAACCGTTCTTCACCGCCGCCGAGGCGACCCTGCCGCAACAGGTCGAGCACTGGCGCCGGGAACTGGCGCGGGGCACCGAGCTGTGGCTGGCCGAGGACGCCCGCGGCCGCTGCGTGGGCCTGGCCTCGGCCGGTCCCCTCGTCACCGCGGATGCCCCGGACCCGGCAGCCGGGCCCGGGGCCACCGGGTCCTGGGAGGCGGGGGTCGTTGGGTCGGTCGATGCCGGGTTGCCCCCACTCGAGCTCCGCGCGCTCTACGTGCTGGCCGAGGCCCAGGGGTCCGGCGTGGCCGACGCCCTCCTGGCCCGGGCCGTCGGCAGTTCACCCTGCCGGGTCCGGATCGTCTCGGCCGACGAGTGCGCCCGCGCCTTCTACCGCCGGCACGGTTTCGCCGAGGTCGGCGCCCCCGTCCCGATGACCGGCCCCTGGGCCGGGCTGGACGAGCAGCTCATGGTGCGCCGTGGCGCGTGAGCGTTCCGGCCGGAAGTCCGCGGGCAGGAAGGGCGGTGCCGGGGGCCGCCCGGCCTCGCGCGGCGGGGAGGTTCCGGGGATCGAACCCGGCGTCTTCACCATCGACTCGGGCACCGCGGAGATCCTGCGCGATCCCTTCACCGACGGGGCCTGGCTGCTCAAGCTCAACGGCGCGGAGTCCTCCCAGCTCAACCCGGAGGACCCGCTGGACCTGGGCTTCGAGTACATGCGCTGGATCGCGGCGGTCATCATGCACCGCTGGGCACCGGAGGAGCCACTGCGGATCCTGCACCTGGGCGCCGCCGGGTGCACGCTGGCCCGCTGGGCGGCGGCCTGGTACCCGGACTCCCGGCAGACGGCCGTGGAGCTCGACGCCGGCCTGGCCGCGCTGGCCCGCGACCGCTTCGCCCTGCCCCGCGCCCCGCGGCTGCGGATCCGCGTGGGTGAGGCCGGAGAGGTACTGGGCGGTGCCCATGAGCACAGCCGGGACGTGATCGTCCGGGACGTCTTCGCCGGGACCACGCCCGAGGACCAGGTCACCCCGGATCACCTGGTCGGCCTGGACGCGGCCCGCCACGCCCGGCGGGTGCTGGGCGCGGACGGGGTCTACCTGGTGAACCACGGCGGGGGCCCGGACCTGACCGCCGCACGGCGGGAGGCGGCCACGCTCCGCGCCGTCTTCGGCACCGTGGTGGCGATCGCCGACCCGCAGATGCTCAAGGGCCGGCGTCGCGGCAACATCGTCTTCGCCGCCACGGACGGCCGGCTCACGGCCCGGGACGGGGGAGGGGCCCTCAGCCGGGACGGCCTGGTGCGGCACCTGCTCGCCGACCCGCTCCCGGCCCGCCTCGTGGACCCCGTCACGGACTTCGCGGCAGGGGCCCGGCCCTTAGCCGAACCGCTCCCGGGAACTAAACTGGGATCATCATCCGCCCGTGTCAACGACGACACCGGCGAGAACGACAGGAGGCCGTCATGACCGGTTCACAGGACCACGACAACAGCCCGATCACTCCCGAACAGGCCACCACCCACGGCATCGTGGTGGGCGTGGACGGCTCCGAACAGTCCGTCTCGGCGGCGAAGTGGGGAGCCCGGGAGGCGGAACTGCGCGGCCTGCCCCTGACCCTGGTCACCGCCTACACGATGCCCGTGTTCGCGGCCTCCGCGCTGGAGGCCGGGTACGGCATCCCGGACGACACCATGATCCGCGACGGCGCCATGCAGGTGCTGCAGGGCGTGGTGAACCAACTGGGCAACCTCAACGTGCCGCTGGTGCACCGGGTGGAGATGGGCGACGCCGCCGGGGTGCTGGTGGACTACTCGGCCAATGCCAACCTGCTGGTGGCCGGCACGCGCGGCCGCGGCGGGTTCCTCGGACGACTGCTGGGCTCGGTGGCGGGAGCGCTCCCGGCCCACGCGAAGTGCCCCGTGGTGATCGTGCCCAAGGGTGAACACGCCAGCCGGGCCGCCGAGGGGATCCCCGTGGTGGTCGGCGTGGACGGATCCGAACAGGGCCGCGTGGCGGCGCTGGCCGCGGCCCTGGAGGCCGACGTCCGCCGGTCCCCGCTGCGGGTGGTCATCGCCATGCCGCCGATCTCCGGTGCGGTCGCCTGGCTGCCGGCCACCGTGGACGAGCAGGCCATGATCGAGGAGATGCAGGAGAAGCTCGAGGCTGGGGTCGAGTGGCTGCGTTCCGAGTTCCCGGGGCTGGAGGTCAGCTCCGAGATCATCGACGGCGTGCCGGTGGACGTCCTGGTCGGGGAGTCGAAGACCGCCCGGCTGACCGTCGTCGGCACCCGCGGCCACGGCGGATTCACCGGCGCCCTGCTGGGGTCCACGAGCCAGGGCATCATCTCGCACGCCCACGGTCCCGTCATGGTGGTGCCCTACCTCAAGGACAGCCGCCTGGCGACGCGGGCGAGCTTCGGCCCGATGTACTCCTGACCCGCGCAGCCTGAGGGGGCACCTCATCCCCAGCCGAGATCGTGCAGCGTGGCGTCGTCGATCCCGAAGAAGTGCGCCACCTCGTGGACGACCGTCACCGTGATCTCCTCCACCAGTTCCTCCCGGTCCCGGCACATCCGCAGCAGCGGACCCCGGAAGATCACGATGCGATCGGGGAGCTGCCAGGGCATCTCCGCGCGTTCGGTCAGCGGGATGCCGTCGTAGAGCCCGAGCAGTTCCGTGCCGGGGTCCTCCCAGGGCTCCGGCTCATACTCCTCCTCGACGAAGACCGCCACGTTGGACAGGCGCTCGGTCAGGGCCGGCGGGATCGCCTCGAGGGCGTCGGAGACGGCACGGTCGAAGTCCTCCTCGGACATCTCGGCGGGCTCGGGAGGGTCGGGGTGGTGATCGGATGGGTCCACCCGTCCATCGTGCCCGTTCCCGGGGGGGGTCTTCGGGCATCGCCCCGGTTTGCGGTTCGGCATGGGAAGCCTCTAGACTCTTGCAGGTCCACTTCGGGAACCCGAAGTGTTCAGGCCCCCATCGTCTAGAGGCCTAGGACACCGCCCTTTCACGGCGGCGACACGGGTTCGAATCCCGTTGGGGGTACGCAGGAAACGCTGGTCCAGCCGTCAGGCCGGGCCGCCGGACGAAGTGGTCAAACCACTGCAAAACGTCTGGTAGAGTGGTTTCTCGCACACTGGCCCTGTAGCGCAGTTGGTTAGCGCGCCGCCCTGTCACGGCGGAGGTCGCGGGTTCGAGTCCCGTCAGGGTCGCTCGGATGTTCCGATTGCCGGATAACACCGGCACGGAGGATCTTGGTGATCACCGGTCTAGCCACCGGATGGTGCCAGGCTCTGTAGCTCAGTTGGTAGAGCGTTCGACTGAAAATCGAAAGGTCACCGGA